>Ga0247763_1000042_pt1 | contig 51338 bp, 48 predicted proteins | sample UWRJL141409B4_FD_179926 | JGI IMG/M metagenome (GOLD analysis project Ga0247763, IMG submission 179926) | Plant litter microbial communities from Arlington Agricultural Research Station in Wisconsin, United States - UWRJ-L141-409B-4 | ecosystem: Environmental > Terrestrial > Plant litter >... | reverse complement strand
GGGCCCTCGATTTTTACAGCTCTTCCTGTATCGGCGTGACCCGCCACCGCGTCATGCGGCTCGAGTCGTTCTGACCACGCGCCGGCGGTCCAGCGCGCCTGGAGCCTGCAAAAGCCCGCGACTCCGCGTGTAGGGGAGGCTGGCGTGCGGTGTGCAAAGCAGCCGTCTTGCCGTCACCGGCCGCGGTCCCGCGGGTGATCGGCGTGCGTGCTCATGGCGGGACCGAGAGTGGAGATCTCCGTGAACGATCGATGGAACGCGGTGTCCTGCGCCGCGTGGTTCGCCGGCGCTGGCCTGCTCACGCTGGCTTGCGGTGATGGCTCGGAGAGCGGGCGTGCTCAGCCCGACGAGCCGACGCCCGCAATCATCCGTGAGACCTGCGAGGATAACCCGCTCCTCGCGGACTGCAGCACCGAGCGCCCCACGCCCGCGCCGAGCGCAGGGGCCCAGCCGAGGCCACCTCGTCCGGCGGACGAGCCCGGGCGAAGCGAGCTCGAGCTCGCGCGCGCGGCGGCGCAGAACATCCTGCGCGCCAGCTGCGGGCAGTGCCATGGCCCGGCGCTGTCGCCGGCGGCGGCGCGCGCGGGCATGAACTACATCGACGACATCGACGCGCTCGTCGACAACGGAAAGATCACGCCGCTCGCGTCGGACGTCTCTGCCGTGGTGCGCCGCATGCGCGACGGCAGCATGCCGCCGTTCGGCTCGAGCGGCCCACGCCCGAGCGACCGCGACATCGACGTCGTCGCCGGCTTCATCGATAACCCCGTGTTCTGGCCCGAGTATCGCCCGGCGCCGAGCTGCGACGGGCAGCTCGTCAGCTTCGACGACCTCTACCGCACCGCCCTGCTCGACCTGCGACGTGAAGACGCCGACGAGCGCCCGTTCCTGCGCTACGTGACGCTCACCAACCGCTACAACGCGGGCGCCTGCGCCGACACGCTCGATCGCGATCGCTTCGCGCTCGACAAGCTGGTGAACATGCTCTCGACCCGCGCGCGGCTCGAGGCGCCTCTCGCGATCGACCGCGACCGCCTCATCTACCGCCTCGATCTGCGGGACTACGGCTGGGATCGCGACATCGAGGTCGACGGGCAGTCGTTCCGTGACGGCTGGGAGGCGATCATCGCACAGAGCCCTTACGCGGTGCCCTTCGTCGGCGACCAGGCCGACGATCTGCGCGACGACACCCTCACCGACGTGCCGCTGATCAACGCCGACGCGCTGCTCGACGTGGCCGCCGTCGGCGAGCTGTACTACGCCCTGATCGGCGTCGACGTGACGCGGCCGCTGTCGAGCTTCATCCGCGACGAGCTCGGCATCGACGTCGCAGAGAACCTCGCGGACGGCAACGTGGTGCGCGCGGGTACCTCGCGCTCGCAGATCTCGAGGCAAGACCGCGTCATCGAGCGGCACGAGATCGAGCGTCGGCGCGGCGCTTACTGGCAGAGCTTCGACTTCGAGTCCGACGACGCCAACGAGAGCATCTTCTCGAACCCGTTCGGCTTCAACCAGGGCGGCACCGAGGCGATCTTCACGCTGCTCAACGGCATGCTCGGCTTCATCATCGCTGACCGCGACGACGCCATCGTGGCCGAGTCGAACATCCTGCTCGACACCTTCCAGAACGACTTCGTCGCCCGCACCAGCGTCTCGTGCTCTAACTGCCACGCTCAGGGCTTCAACGTCGTCGTCGACGAGGTGGGCCCGTTCGTGCGCCGCAATCGCCGCCAGTTCCAGCGCGACGATTTCCAGGCGGTGGAGGAGATCTACGTGGCCCCTGCCACCTTCGCGCGCATCATCGAGCAAGACTCGAGCGTCTTCCTCGACGCCCTGCGGCGAGCCAACCTGCCGACGACCGGCTCGGACCCCGTCGGCGTCACGTACGTGCGCTTCAACTCCGACGTCGACCTGGCGACGGCAGCGGGCGATCTGGGCGTCACCCCGGCCGAGCTGCGGCGCGAGCTCAACCTGCTCGACCCGAGGCTCGCGGCGCTGAGGGACGCCACCGTCGATCGCGACGCCTTCGACGCCGTGTTCGAGGAGAGCCTGTGCATCCTGCAGATCGTCTCGTCGAACCAGCCCGACCGCGACCGCTGCGACGAGGTGCTGGGCCGCTGAGCCCCTCCCGCCACGACCGGGCCCGCGGGGCGCTCGCGCGTCTCGGGCTCGGTCCGTGTGCGGAAGACCAACGGCAAGACCATGTCACGTCGGATCGAGATCGACGCGCTGCGCGGCCTGATGCTGGTGACGATGACGCTCACGCACCTGCCCACCCGCCTCCGGCTCTACAGCGACCAACCGTTCGGGTTCGTGTCCGCCGCGGAGGGCTTCGTGTTCCTGTCGGCGTTCGTCGTCGCCGCCGGCTGGTCGCGGCAGGTGGCGACCCGTGGCGCCCATCACGCGGGTCAGCGCCTGCGCGCGAGGGCGCTCCGCGTCTACGGCCACCACCTCGCGCTGCTCGCGTTTGCGTTCACCGTCGCCGCCACGCTGGCGGCCGCTGGCGGGCGCCCGGGCCTCCGGAACCTGCTCGGCTTCTACTTCGAGTTCCCCGGCGTCGCGCTCCTGAGCGGGCCGCTGCTCCTGTATCAGCCGCCGCTGCTCGACATTCTGCCGATGTACGTCGTGTTCCTCGCGCTCACGCCCGCGCTGCTGAAGTGGACCGAGCGGCGCGGGTTCGGCGCGCTCTGGGTCGCCTCGGCGGCGCTCTGGCTATTCGCGCAATGTGACGGGCGCGCCCTCCTGCACTCCGGGCTGCGCGAGCTCACCGGCGTGCCCTTGCCGCTCGACGCCCTCGGCGCGTTCGATCTCCTCGCGTGGCAGCTCCTGTGGCTGGCCGGGCTCTGGGCGGGCGCGACGCGCGGCGAGCGCTTCCAGAAGCCCGCGCTGTTCTGGGTCTCGGTATTGGCGGTGGCCGGCTTCGCCTTTTGGCGGCACAAGCTGGCGGGCTTCACCTTCGATCTCGGCGCGCGCGCCGCGCTGCTCGACAAGTGGCACCTCGGCGCCCTGCGCGTCGTCAACTTCGTCACGCTCGCCATCGTCATGGCGCGCGGAGCGCTGCCCCTGTTGCGCGCGGCCCGCGCCGACGTGCTCTCCCGGCTGGGGCGCGCCTCGCTGCCCGTGTTCACTGTGCACGTGCTCGGGTGCCTGGTCAGCCTCGCGCTCGTGAACGACGAGGTGACCGCGCTGAGCGTGAGCGAGGAGGCGGCGGTGTTGATCGCGACGTTCGGCGCGATGGCGTTGGTCGCCTGGCGCGCGACGCTGGCGCGGCCCGTGGCTGGGTTAGGGGTGAGGGGGTAGGGGCATCGCTGTTACCAGGTCACGCCGCGGCGCGCCTGTGCCCTGGTTTACCGTACGGCGACGCGCGAGCGGTCGAGCTGATGCCGGTTTTGCAAGGATGAGCTCGGCTCGACGGCTCGCGCGGGGTCAGCTCCTCGCGGCGCGGGCGCCGGCAGCGCCTCTGCCCGCTCGCGCAGCTTGTCTTCGCGGCGTGACCTGTTAACAGCGATGGGGGTTAGGGGGGAGCGCCTCGACGAATGCTTGCAGCGCCGCCTCGTATGCAAGCGGGTCGTCTAGGTTTGCGAGGTGTCCTGCGTCGCGCAGGACTCGATGCTGCGCGTTCGGCAGCGCCTTTGCCAGCGCGACGCCCGCCGCGATCCGCGACGGCAGGTCGTGCTCTCCGTTGAGCACGAGCGCGGGCACCGCGAGCGTGCGTACGTCACCGAGTGGCGCTGGCACCGGGTCTTCCAGCAGATCGGCGCCGGGGTAGCGCGCGATCATGCTCGCCAGGCGCTTCTCGGCGTCGGCGTCGGCGCGCACCAGGCGCGTGAACGGGTGTTCTGCCCAGATGCGCCGCACGCTCGCCACGTCGCCCTGGCGCGCCAGGGCGCGGCACAGGTCGAGCGGGATCTCGTCCGTCTGTCCGCCGCGACCGGGCCCGATCTCGTCGGGCGGCGCGTCGAGCACGAGCCCGCCCAACCTCTTCGCCATCCCGAGCGCAACCCGCAAAGCGACACGGGCGCCCTGCGAGGCCCCGATGATCACGGCGCTCGACACCCCCGCGTGATCGAGCAGCGCGACGGCGTCGCTCACGTCGCTCGCGATCGACGGCCGCCCGCTGGAGAGCCCGAAGCCGCGCCGATCGTGGCGCAGCACGCGGTAGGTGCTCGCCAGCGCCGCGGCCTGGGGCTGCCATACCTCGAGGTCAAAGCCCCAGCCGTGGATGAAGAGCAGGGCAGGACCGGCGCCCTCGTCGCGATAGCGCAGGCGCGCGCCGCTCGTCTCGAGGGAGAGGTCCGGCGCCTGCTCGGAGGCGGCGGGGTCGAGGGTCGAGGCCGACGTCGAGCGGCCCTCAGCGGAAGGTGTTGTTCGAGGTGTGATCGCCCGCGAGCCAGCGCTTCAGCTCGGCGTGCGCGTCTTTCTTGCGGATGGCGGCGATCTGATCGACGTCGCCCCGATCGACCGTGAACTCGACGATCATTCCGTCTGGATCGGTCGCGTACAGCGAGCGGCAGTAGCCGTGCTCTAGCACGTAGATCTTCGGCTCGGCGTAGCCTGCCTTGCGCAGGCGCGCCTCGATCTGCTGCTGCACGTCGGGCTCGACCTTCAGCGCGATGTGGTGGAAGGGCGTGTCCGGCATCTTCGGGCCGAACAGCTCCTGGTCACCCTTGTTCACGAACTGGAAGAAGGCGAGCGCCGAGCCGTCACCCAGGCCAAAGAACAGGTGGCAATACGTGCGCACGGCGCCGAACAGCTCGTCAGCCTCGCACCAGGTCGCTTCCAGGGGCAGGCCGATGACGTCTTCATAGAACTGGCGCGTGCGCTCGAGATCGCTCGAGACGTAAGCGGTGTGGTGCAGGCGGGTGGGCAGTTTGGCAGCGGCTGTCATGGGCTCGTTCCTCCGGGGGTGGGATGGGGCTCGCCGACCGCGGGCCAGGCGGCGCTGCCAGCCAGGGCGGCGCGGATCGCCTTGCCGTGCTCGTCGAGCAGCGGCGCGGTGCGGACGGATGAGGCATGTTCGCCGTCGAACTGTACCGCAGGACGCACCGCCTGGGTGCCGCCATGAGCGCCCTCGACCGGCACGATCAGGCCCATGTGCTGCACCTGCGGGTCGCGCACCACCGCGTCGATCGGGTGCACCGGGGCGAACGGCACGTCGTACTGGCTCAGGCGCCCGACCCAGTATTCCGTCGAGCGCTTCGAGAAGCGCTCGTCGAGCGCCTTGCTCAGCGCGTCGTGGTGCTCGATGCGCGAGAGCCGGGCAGAGAAGCGCGGGTCGTTCTGGAGTTCTGGCGCCTCGAGGGCCACCAGCAGCTCCTGCCAGAACTTCTCGAGCGACGACAGGTGGATGGCGACCAGCCCGCCGTCGGACGTACGCAGGATGTAGGCCTGCGCGAGCCGCGGGCGATCGCTCGATTTTGGCACCTGGCCGAGGGCGAAGAAGGCCGCGAACGGCTCCACCGCGAAGTGCGACATCGCCTCCAGCATCGACACCTCGACGACGCGCCCGCGGCCCGTTCGGCCGCGATCGAACAGCGCCCCGAGCACGCCGTACGCGGCGTAGATGCCGGTGATCGCGTCGGCCAGGGCGGGCCCCATGAAGCGTGGTCGCTCGGGATCGACCACGACGCTGAGGAAGCCGCTCAGTGCTTGAGCCACCGAGTCGTAACTCGGGCGTTCGGCGTAGGGCCCGTTCGCGCCAAAGCCGCTGATGGAGCAGTACACGAGCCGCGGGTTGAGCTCGTGCAGGTGCTGCGGCCCGGCGCCGAGGCGCTCGGCAGCGCCGGGGCGGAAGTTCTGGATGTAGACGTCTGCCTCGCGAATGAGCCCGTTGAAGACGGCGTGATCGGAGTCGACGCGCAGGTCGAGCGCGATGCTGCGCTTGTTGCGGTTGTAGGCCTGGAAATGCGGTGAAAATTGACCCGATTGGTAAGCGCGATACGGGTCACCCCCGGGGCTCTCCACCTTGATCACGTCGGCGCCGAGATCGGCCAGCATCATGCCCGTGCACGGGCCCGTGATGAACGTGCCCTGCTCGACGATGCGGACCCCTTTGAGGACAGGCAGCATGCTCAGTGGTCTCCCGGCACGAAGCCCGCGGGGGCTTCACCGTCGTAGCCGATGGCGGCGGCGCCCGCGTGCGACAGCACGAACCCGATCGGGCGCGACTGCTCTTCGAGCAGATGCGCGATGAGGCTCGCCGTGCGCGCCAGGATCGGCACGCCCTTCATCGCGAGCAGCGGATAACCGGCGTCGAGCAGCACCGCCGGGATGCCCACCGACACGTTCATCGCCAGCGGCTTGCCGCTCAGCTCCGGCAGCACCCGAGCCACGGCCTGCGCCGCCGCGATGTGCTGGCCCGCGACGCCGTGTTCCGCGGCGACCGCAAACAGCCGCTCAACCCGCGGATCGTGCCCCTTGTGCAGCGGATGCCCGAAGCCCGGCACCGGGCGGCGCGCTGCCTGATGCTCCTTCACCACGCGCGCCGCCGCCTCATCGAGCGCTTTTCCGCTCGCCGCTCCTCCGCTAGCAGCGGCGCCGATGACGCTCGCGAGCAAGTGCCCGGCGGCCTCGGCCGCGCCCAGGATCACCGAACCGCAGCCGAGAATGCCGGCGGCCACGGCGCCCTGCAGCGCTTCGGGGGCGGCGGCCAGCGTCATCCGGCTCGCTTGCACGCTCGGCACGAGGCCATGCTCTGCGATCGCCACCAGCGTCGCGTCGAGCACGGCGCGCTGCCCGGCGCTGGGCAGCTGCCCAGTGACGAGTAGCCACACGTGATCGGTGAAGCTGACCTTACCGATCAAGTCGGCGCAGAGATCGCGCCCCCGCACGAGGATGGTGGCCTCGTTGGAAGAGGAGATCGCGGTGGAGCGATGCGCTTGTTTTCCGATCTTCATCCAGACAATCTTTCGAGAGTGAGCGACGGCTTCGCCTCACCGCGCTGAGTTCCAGGCGCTGTACTTTTGGGGTGCTGTACTTTTGAGGTACCCGCTGAGCCACGCTGTTGATGGGCGATGACGCTGTTGATGGGCGATGACGCTCGATTGGAAGCCCGAGCGATCCGGGAGCATACGGTCTCAATCGCGCGATTTCGGATAGCGAAGTCGCTGTCGATATACGAACATTGTGGGCGCGCCGCCTCGAGGCGTCAAGCGCTGCCAGCGCCGCGAGCAATGCCCGCGTGCGACCCGCGAGTAATGACTCCCGTGCGGCACGGATTCGGATAGCGAAAACCCTGCGATGGTGTCCCGAAAAACCACGTCCACGCGCCGCGAAGTGATGGGCGGCCTCGCCAAGGGCCTGCAGGTCATCCGCGCCTTCAGCCGCGACACCACGGCCCTCACGCTGAGCGAGGTCGCCGCCCTGGCGCGGCTGCCCGCGGCCACCGCGCGCCGCTGCCTGCACACCCTCGAAGAGCTCGGCTACGTCATGCGCTCGGGCCGCATGTTTCTCTTGCGCCCGAAGGTCCTCGAGCTCGGCGCCGCCTACCTCGACTCGATGGATATCGAGGCCCTCACCAAGACGCACCTCGCCGAGCTCGCCACGCGCACGGGTGATTCGGCGGCCCTCAGCGTCCTCGACGGCATCGACATCGTCTACGTCGCGCGCGCCTCGACCCGCACGCTGCTCCGCCTCGAAGCCCACGTCGGCAGCCGCTTCCCCGCGTACCCCACTTCCATGGGCCGCGTGCTGCTCGCCGGGCTCAGCGCCGAGCGGCTCCACGCCTACTTCGAGCGCGCGAGCTTCGAGCCCCTCACCAAGCACACCGTCACCGATCCCGCCAAGCTCATGAAGCGCATCGAAGAAGCCCGCCGCGCAGGCTACGCCGCCGTGGAAGACGAGCTCGCCTACGGCGTCGTCGCGGTGGCGGTGCCCGTCTTCGACGCCGCCCAGCGAGTGGTCGCCGCGCTCAACAGCTCGAGCCACTCGCGCAAGCTCACGCGCGTCGAGCTCGTGCGCGATCGGGTCGGCATGCTCCAGGAAGCGAGCCGCGAGATCTCGCGCGAGCTCTCGCGCTTCCCGGGGCTCGCGCTCAGCGCCGAAATTTGAGCTCGAGCCCGCCGCCGGCTGCACCCTCGCAGAGGCCCCGACCGACCCGAGTCGGCGACGGCGCGCTGTGCCCTGGTTTACCGTACGCCGACGCGCGAGCGGTCGAGCTGATGCCGGTTTTGCAAGGATGAGCTCGGCCCGATCGCTCGCGCGGGGTCAGCTCCTTGCCGCCGTCGTACAGACCAACCGCTGTGCAGTGCGCAACCGACTGTGCAACGTCCCCTGCTCGCCCTGGGCAAACTGTGCAACCCGCGTCCCGCTCTGGAACCCCCGCAGCTGGGCAAAATCGATGACTTAGGCAGAGCTGGCGGGCGGCACGTTTGATGCAAGCTGAAGCAAGCTGTGCAGAGGCGCGTGGCGAGAGGCCATGCCCATGCACTCATCGCACTCATGTCTCCAAGGAAAGCTCGCCCGTTCGTGACCGCCATTCAGCGCCTTCCCGCCGTGTTCATTTTGAATCTGCTGCTCGCCGGGTGCTCCGCAGTCGACCTGGCGCCCGTGCTCGACGACGACGGCGCCGAGCCCGCTCCCGAGCCCGCTCCGGAGGCGCCGGTGGCAGACGCGGGCCCGGCGTCGACGGACGCGATCAACCAGACCTCGAACGCGACCGGCACCAACAACGACTATTTCTTCACGTACTGGAAAGACAACGGATCGGTGACGATGACCCTGCCGGGCGAGCCCCTCGCCGACGCTGAGCACGCGGGTAAGTTCGAGGTGGAGTGGACCAGCGGGGCGTATAACTTCGTCGGCGGCAAAGGCTGGAACCCCGGCTCATCGTCGCGCACCGTCCAGTACGACTGCGGCACCTGGTCGCCCGGCAGCAGCAATGCCTACCTGACCCTCTACGGATGGACCACAGAGCCGCTCGTCGAGTACTACGTCGTCGACAGCTGGGGCAGCTGGCGGCCACCGGGAGGCACCGCGGCAGGGCAGGTGACGACCGACGAGGGAACGTACGACCTCTACCGGATGACCCGCACCAACGCCCCCAACATCACCGGCGAGAATCAGGACTTCGAGCAGTACTGGAGCGTCCGGACATCGAAGCGTTCAATGCCCAACGGCGCGGCGACCATCAGCTTCGCCAACCACGAGGCGGCGTGGGCCGCGCAGGGCTGGAACCTCGGCGACCACGACTACCAGGTGCTCGCCACCGAGGTCTTCAAGCCCGCCAGCGACGGCTCTTCAGACTGCACCATCCTGTAGGCTGGGGCGCCTCGGGCGCGGGGCGGCGGCGTTCAATCCATGAGCAACTTGTTCGAGAGCACCATCCAACCCGCAGGCTCCGCGATCAGGGTATCGATCGGGTAGGCGCCGCTCAGGCGATACATGCCCCGTCGCGCCAGTAGCTCTTCGAAGATCTCGCTGGCAGGGCGCTCGGCGGCTTCGGTGGCCCGCTCGTGGAAGGCGTGGGCATGGATCTGGATCGCGGCCAAACCTGCGACCTCGGCGTGGGCGATACGATAGCTGAGCGATGATATCACCGACGTGAGGTTGATCGCCGTGCCGGCGAAGGGCACGAACGGGAGCATGCGCGCGATGAACTGGCCGTCACGAGTGAAGTGCTTGTGCATCTTCAAGCCAATGATCTGCTCGCACCACTTTCCGACGTTCTCCGCCGTCGCGCTGTGCTTCTGCGAGATCTTCCGGAGCTTGTGCCAGTGGATGCCGCTCGTGACCGCGGCGTGCAGATGCAGCGGTCCGGCGAGGGGGTTGAGACCGAATGTCGCGAGCCAAGCGATGATGTTGCCGGTGGCCGAGACGACCGCCGAGGTGGCCTGCTTGTAGGATCGATCGCGCAAGAACCGGATGGTGTTCAGGTTCTGTGCATTGGCGTCGTACTGCAGCCGCCAGGGGTCGCCCCCCTTCTCGAGGTTGGCCACGATCAACGGATTGGGATGCGCACTGGTGATGCTGCGCTTGGTGTCCAGCGCCTGCTTCGAGCGTCCAATCGCCTGGAGCGCTTGAGTGAGCGCAAACGCGTGACTCGCCACGTCCGAGGGCGATTCCACATGCAGACCCTCCGTAGCGATGTCGTTACTGAGCGAGAAGATGTTGAGGACCGGCCAGACCTGATTCTGATCGTAGCGCGATGGCATCCGGTTGAAGTCTTCGGGGATGGTCATCAAGTCCATCCCCTCGGCCGCCACGGCCCGAGCGGCGGGACCTTCCGGTGTCGGCGGCCTGGTCGCGAGCTCGATGCCGTCTTGGCTCGGTTGATCGCGGAGCATCGGCGGGCGCTGGCCTCGGCTCGAAGTACGCGGTGGGACAGGGGGGCGAGCCAGGCTCGAAGTACGCGGTGGGATAGGGAACGGCGGCCCCGGGCTCGCTGAACGCGAGAGCGGACTCGGCGGGGTCTCTGAACGCGAAAGCGGGCTCGGCGTGCGCGCCGGGGTAGCCTGCTGAGACGGGGAGCGACCGAGAACGGGAGGCGCAGACGAGCTGCGGCCGCGATTGGGGAAGTCGTCAGACGGCATGATGGACGCGTGTCTATCATAGTGACGACACACGGCGGAAGCGCAGACGCCCCGAAGATGTAACGTTCAGCTCGGCATCAGCTCGGAGATTGGCGCCATCCAATCAGTGCCAACGGTTGGTTTGCTCCTCTCACGAGCAGCAGTCATCCGACGCGGGGTTGAGCTTTCCGGGGCGGCTTCCACGAGACGGCCAATGCCTGCCGTCGCCCTACGCCGGCGGCGAACGATGGCTCACGCTCCGATGTCCCAGGTCTTCCAGCATTGGATGCAGCGCGTGGCGCGAAGCCGGATCAGATAATGGCAGTGCGGACAGGTGCGCATCTCGGTGGCCTCACCGAGAGCCATGCAGTCCACGAGCGCGTTCCAGGACACGGTCACGCGCTTCAGAGCGTCCGCATATCCCTCGACGTCTCGCTGGTTGCGCAGACCGGCCAGATCTGACTCCATCGCTGCGACCTTGGGGCGAAGCGCGGCGGAGTCCCCTTCTCGAAGAGACAAAGGTCCGACGACGGCTCTGGGTCCACCTCGGTCGCCGCTCGCCTGGGCCGCAGCATCCCCGCTCGCTGGCTGATGGTCGTGGCTCCTCGTGCTGCTGTCGATCTTGGCGGTAGTGGTCATGTGGAGAACCTTTCGTGAGTGAGTGCCCGGGATGCACTGCTGCACCCGCGACGTCAGTCGCGTGTCGCGACTGATGGAATCGGTCGGCCGCGTTCAATTCCGCGGTTACGAGCGCTGGGTGGTGCCCCGCGCGTCTGCGCCCGCTGCCTCCCAGAAGATGGACATCGCTCGACGGGCATTCGGCCAGCGATGCAGCGCTACCGAGCAGTGATGTCGATGCGGGATCGCTGCATGCTCGAGCGTGCGATGACGAGTCCGCGCAGCGGCCACGAGCACCGAAGCACCTCATCTCCTAGCACGCTGCACGTCGATACACAAAGCTTTGCTAGCGCTCGTGCAACTCGCGTCGTGATCGCTGAGGCAAGCGTGTTGGTCTAAACGTGCTGGAGAGAGCACGCTGAGGCAAGCGTGTTAGCCCTGAGCGTGTGACGCAATCGTGTTGATGAAAGCGTGCTGACGCCACCTGATGACGCAGCCGCTGATAACGCAGCCGGGTGATGACGCAGCTGGTGATGACGCAGCTGGTGATGACGCAGCCGTGAACACGCCACCTGATGACGCAACCGTGATGGTAACGCCGCCCAGATGAGTCACGCTCGGGCGATGAAGTCTCGCTCTGTATCGTTCTACGTGCGCGCCCTGAAGCCGGATCTGCCGACTGCAGCGCTCGAGCCCGCACGGTCGCGCTTGCTGTGGCTGCCCCTGCACCTCGTCAACATCGCCTTCTGGATCACCAGCTTGGCGCTGGGGTGGGTGCCGCTGTGGCTCGCTGCGGGCGTTTCTCTCCTGATCGGCGCGAGCTTCGCGGGGTTGACGTTCCTCGCTCATGAGACCTTGCACGGTGCGGTCGTGCGCGGTCGAGCGGCTCGGCGAGTGATCGGTACGGTGTGCTTTGCCCCGTTCATGATCTCGCCGCGGCTGTGGATCGCCTGGCACAACCGCGTCCATCACGGCCACACCAACCGGCCCGGCACCGATCCAGACACCTATCCCAGCCTCGCTCAGTACCAGCAGCAGGCCACGCTGCGCTTCGTCACGGATCATCTCGGCCCTGGCCGCAGCCGCCCCAATGGTCTCTTCAGTCTGCTGATCGGGTTCTCGATCCAGAGCGGGCACATGCTCGTGCGGGCGCGCGGCCTGAACCTCTTGAGTGCACGCGAGCATCGAATCGCCCTGCTGGAGAGCGGAGCGGCGGCGCTCGGATGGCTCACCCTCTGCGTTTGGCTGGGATGGCCCGTGTTCCTGTTCGCCTTCGTGTTTCCGCTCTTCGTGGCGAACGCGGTCGTCATGGGGTTTATCCTCACCAACCACAGCCTGAGCCCGCAGACCGACATCAACGATCCGCTGCTGAATTCGCTGAGCGTCACCGTGCCGCGCTGGGTGGACTGGTGCACGCTGGGCTTCGGCTTTCACGTCGAGCATCACCTCTTTCCGTGGATGAGCTCGCGCCACGCGCCGGCGGTGCGCTCGCTCATCCGTACACGCTGGGCCGAGCGCTATCAGTCGATGCCGATCGGGCGGGCGCTGCTGGCCCTGCACCGCACGGGGCGGGTCTACAAGACGCCGACAATCCTCGCCGATCTGCCGGCAGGCAAGGAGTGGCCGACGTTGCTGCCCCGGGCCTTCAGCATGCCGGAGCCGATGCCGGTCGCTCCGGCCATCGCGTGTGACTCGGAGAGGGCGGCGCGGGCCCTGGCATCCCAGGCGTGAGTCATCCGCAGCGGGCGACGGCTCTCAGCAGTTGAGCCCTTCAGCAGCGGAGCTCTTCAAGCAGCAGCTCTTCAGCAGCGGAGCTCTTCAGCAGCGGAGCTCTTCAGCAGCCCGGGCCGGCCTCAGGTCTCCGGCCAGTCTCGCAGCCAGCGATACAGCGTCGAGATGTTGATGCCGAGGATGCGGGCCGCCTCGAGCTTGTCTCCCTTGACGTGCGAGAGAACCCAGTCCACGTACTCGCGGTTGAGGCGATCGAGCGTCCAAAGGCCGTCGCGAGCGCGAGTCAGCGGGTTGTGGGGGGGCGCGACCGCGACTTCCAAGCCTGCGAGCTCCAGGTCGTCGCACGTGATGACCGGCGTTCGCCCCAGCACGACCAGGCGCTCCACCGTGCTTGCCAGCTCTCTGATGTTGCCGGGCCAGGGGGCGCGCGCCAGGGCGCGCAGCGCACCCGGGTCGATGGCTCGCACCGGCGAATCTGGCTTTCGTTCACGGGCGCGGGCGAGGAAGTGCGTTACTAGGGCAGGTATTTCGGCGCGGCGCTCGCGCAGTGCCGGCACCTTCAGCTCGAGCACGCTCAAACGGTAGTACAGGTCAGCGCGAAAGCGCCCCTCTTCCGCCATCGCCTTCAGGTTGCGGTGCGTGGCCGCCAGGAATCGGACGTCGACGCCATGGGAGCGATCGCTGCCGATGGGGCGTACCTCGCCGAACTGCACCACGCGCAGGAGCTTGGCCTGCAGGGCGAGCGGCATGTCTCCGATCTCGTCCAGCAGGACGGTGCCGCCGTCTGCCTCCGTCAGCAGGCCGTGACGCGCCTGTGTGGCCCCAGAGAATGCCCCTCGGACGTGCCCAAACAGCTCGCTCTCGAGCAGGTGTTCTGGAATGGCCGCCGCGTTGACGGCGATGAAGGGGGCTCGGGCGCGCGCGCCGTGCGCATGAAGCGCCCTCGCGACCAGCTCCTTGCCCGTGCCGCTCTCGCCCCGGATCAGGACGGGGGCGCGCGAGGTCGCGAACTGATCGATGCGCGCGATGAGCTCGCGCGTCGCCGCGCCGATGGGCAGCAGCACGTCTTCATCGCGGATATCCTCGACCGGCCGGCGATCGCCGATGGCCTGCTCGATGACACCCCTCAGCTCCTCCACGTCCAGCGGCTTCGTGAAGTAGTGGAACGCGCCCTTCTCAATCGCATCGCTGGCCGAGCCGCCGGAGAACCCGGTAACTACGATGACCGGTAGCTTGGGGCGCTCGCGCGTGAGCGTCTCGAGCAAGTCGAGGCCGCTCATCCCATCCATGCGCAAATCGCTGATGATTGCATCGAACGAGGTGTGCTCGACCTCGCTGAGGGCGGCGGGCCCACTCAAGGCGAGCTCACAGCGATACCCGGCGAGCGCAAGCTCGCTCGAGAGCGCGCGACCGAGGTCGGCGTCATCCTCTACGATCAAGATGCGCGGGTTGGAAGCAACCATCGGCTAACACCACAGCACCACGCGGAGTCGTGGGCAACCAATCGAAGTCGATTTGCGAATCGTGAGAACGCAATCTGCATCATATCAGGAGCATCCATCACCGGGCGGGCGGCAAGACTCGCCTCGAAGCTGAAGTCGCAACGCACGCTGCACGGCCGGCGCGGCGCACGCGGCGGGTTTGTCCAATAAAGTCACAGCCGGGCGCTGCGCTCGGGGCCGCGGAGTTCTGCGGGGTTACGTTCGGTGCCGGGGACGCGAGCCGCCCTCTCGACTTCGAGGCGACGGCGCAGCAGCTGCCTCGCGGGCACGTCACTTGCTTTGGATGGATTCTACGTTCGAATCGATCGCGAGCATGCAGCTTCGAAGCCTCGTCGCGAGGCCGCGCGATGCCATCGACAGCTCGAGCGAGAAAGAATCCCATGGACAACCTGAGAGGCCACAATCGATTGAAGGCCACGGGCCTGTTGCTGCTCTTTGCGGTGTTCCTGGGTGCCATGCTCATCGTGCCATCGCTCCGGCGGGTGCCGCTCATCGACGCCCCGGCGGACGAACCCGCGGCCGCTCCCTGACCGAGCGAGGCCCGTCCATCACGACCCGCGGCTGTGGAGTAACATTGCGAAGCGTCATCAGTCGCGAGGTTCGCCTCGCATCCGGAGTGCGGTCGCACCGCGATGCTCCGGGTTTTGAGCTCGTCTCGACCGAGCTCCCGGCGTTGCGTGAAGGCCAGATCCTGGTGCGGAACGTCTACATGTCCGTCGATGCCTATATGCAGCGCCGGTTCGGCGGCGCAGGCTCGGCGATCCCCGCTTTCCGTGCGGGGGAGCCCCTCGAAGGGTCAGCGGTCGGCGAGGTGATCGATTCTGCGGTCGCCGGATTCACGCCGGGTGACCCCGTGACCTCGATGTGCGGCTGGCGCGAATACTTCATCAGCAGTCCCAGCCGCGTCCGACGCGTCGACCCGCGCATCCAGCCGCTGTCTGCCTACCTCGACGTGCTCGGGACCACGGGGCTGGCGGCCTGGGCCGCGTTTCATCTGGCCGAGGCGCGGGCGGGCGAGCACGTGTTCGTCTCAGCGGCGGCCGGCGCGGTCGGCAGCGTGATCGGTCAGCTCGCGAGGCTCGAGGGCTGCTACGTGGTGGGCGCGGCACGATCAGGCAATAGTGCACACATGCTGGTGCACGAGCTCGGCTTCGACGCCGCCCTGGACGGCGAGACGGCGCAGCTCGCCGGGGAGCTGGAGGAGGCGTTTCCCGGCGGCATCGACGTGTACTTTGATAACGTCGGCGGCGCTCGGCTCGAGCCAGTCCTCGCTGCCATGCGCGACCACGGCCGCCTCGTGAGCTGCGGTTCGCTCTCGGCGTTCGACGAGCCGGCGCAGCTGAGGAGCTCGTACAACCGCGAGCTGTTCAGCGCCAAGCAGCTGACGATGAAAGGCTTCCTGGTGAGCGACTGGCTCAGCCTGGCGCCGCTCTTCCAGAAGACAGTCAGCGCCCACCTGCTCGCCGGGCGAATGCGCGTCCAGGAAGCGGCGCTCGAGGGCATCGAGCGTGCTCCCGAAGCGTTCGATGCCCTCGAGCGCGACGAATCCCTCGGAAAAGTCATCGTGAAGCTGGCCTGAGCGGGCCCTCCCTGCGCCGAGCACGAAGCCGCCGCGGCAAAGCTCGAGCGTCGCTCCAGATCAAACATTAGATATGACAGACCAATCTCCCTTTCAACGAAACCCCGACCCTCGAGACCCGGCCCAGGCACTGCGTGAAGTCGGGCGCGAGTTCGCCCGCCACGGTCGCGCGGCGCGCTGGGGCCTCGCCGTGCTGCTCGGGCTGATCGCGGCCGTGACCAGCTATGCGCAGATCGAGCCCGACGAGGTCGGGGTCATCCTGCGGCTCGGGCGCTTCACGACGACCGTCGATCCGGGCCCGCACTTCAGGCTCCCGTTCGGCATCGACCAGATCATCAAGGTGCCCGTGCAGCGCCAGCTCAAGGCCGAGTTCGGCTTTCGCACCGACAGGGCTGCCGAGCGCACCACGTATGCGGCTTCCGATCGAGACACGTCCCGCGAAGCCATCATGCTCACCGGCGACCTCAACGTCGCCGTCGTGGACTGGATCGTGCAGTACAAGATAGCTGACCCGTACAAGTATCTGTTCAAGGTAAAGAACGTCGAGGCCATGCTGCGCGACATCGCCGAGGCGTCGATGCGCGCCGTGGTGGGCGATCATTCGGTCAACGAGGTGCTGACCACCGGTCGCCAGCAGGTGGCCGACGAGGCCAAGCTGACGCTGCAGGCGCTCGCCGATCGCTACGAGACCGGGGTCGACATCCAGCAGGTCGTGCTGCAAGACGTGAACCCGCCCGATCCCGTCAAGCCCTCCTTCAACGCGGTGAACGAGGCCATCCAGGAGAAGGAGCGGGCGATCAACGAGGCGTACGCCGAGCTCAATCGAGCCGTGCCCCGCGCCAAGGGAGAGGCTCAAGAGACCTTGCAGGCTGCCGAGGGCTACGCGATCGATCGTGTCAACCGCGCGAAAGGCGAGGCGGATCGCTTCTCGAGCATCCACCAGGAATACGCCAAGGCACCCGACGTCACCCGACGTCGATTGTACCTCGAGACCGTCAAGCAGGTGCTGGCGAAGGCCGGAGGCAAGGTGATCTCGGACGAATCCCAGCGGGGCGTGACACCGCTCCTGACGATGGATCGGTCCTCCATCACGCCCGGCGTGGCCGCCGACCAGCGAGATCGCGTCCCAGGAAGGGTCGAGAAATGAACACGCGCACCGTCATCTTGGTCGGGCTCGCGTTGATCGCGATGCTGCTCTGGTCGGGCACTTACACGCTGAGCGAGAACGAGCAGGCCGTGATGACCCGCTTCGGCGAGCCGCGCGGAAACCCCGTGACCAGCCCGGGGCTGCACCTCAAGTTGCCGTTCGCCGACACCGTGAACCGGTTCGACAAGCGCTGGCTCGACTGGCGCGGCGACCCGAACCAGATCCCGACGAAAGACAAGAAGTACATCTGGGTCGACACCTTCGGTCGCTGGCGGATCGTCGAGCCGCTTCGTTTCTTTCAACGCCTGCGCGACGAGCGTAACGCGCAGTCGCGGCTCGACGACATCATCGACGGCGAGACCCGCAACGCCATCGCATCCTATCCGTTGATCGACGCGGTGCGCTCCAGCAACCGCCCGTTCAGCGACGATGAATACATGGCCAAGAGCGAGGGCGACGAGGCAGAGGAGCCGGTGAGCATCGGCCGCGACAAGCTGACCCGCCTGATCCGCGATCGCGCGGCGGCCGTCGTGAGAGAGTTCGGCGTCGAGCTGGTAGACGTGCAGGTGCGGCGCATCAACTACGTCGACGAGGTCCAGGTGAAGGTCTTCGAGCGAATGGTGTCTGAACGCCAGCGCATCGCCGAGCGCTCGCGCTCCGAGGGCATGGGGCGCGCGGCAGAGATTCGCGGCGAACGGGAGCGCGAGCTGAAGGCGATCCGCTCCGAGGCCTATCGAAAGGCCCAGGAGACCACCGGTCGAGCCGACGCCCGCGCGGCCGCGATCTACGCCGAGGCCTTCGGCAAGGACGTGGAGTTTTACCAGTTCTTGACGACGCTCGAGGCGTATCCGACGGCCATCGACGGCTCGACGTCGTTGTTCCTGAGCACGAGCTCCGAGTTTTACCGATACCTGAGGAGCTCGGAAAAGTAGTCGAGCGCCGCGCTCGAGGCGCCGAGGGGGGCGCCTCCAGCGCGCGACCGCACGACTCCAGAACCGAGGGGAGGACGACAAATGACATCCAAGCAAGCCGTCATGGGCCTCGTCGCATCGCAGCGGCAAGCCGAACGAATTTTCACCGCGCTCGAGGGCGCCGGTCTGTCGAAGGACGACGTCTCGATGCTCTCACTTACCGAGCCGGATCGAGCCGGCGCCGCGCCCCTTCGCCTCCCGGTCAGCATGGTGGCCATACCTGGCGTTGGAACCGTCATCGCGGCAGGGCCGATGCTCCTGGTGCTGAGCGGAGGGCTGGTTGGCGCCGGCTCGCGCAGCATCGCGGCGACCCTGAACGCGGCTGGCCTGCGCGAGCACGAGGCCAAGGAGTACGAGGGCAAGATCCTGCGCGGCCGTGTGCTCGTGGCCGTCCATGTGGACGAGCACGAGGAGTGCGCGCTGGCCAAGGCGATCCTCCGGGAGGGCCGCGCCGCGGATATCTCCGTCGTCGGGGGGCCCGGCGCTTCGTTGCCGCCGCTCGACGCGCCGGGCTGGATCCCTTGAACCCTCTGATGGCGGGGCGCCAGCGCTGGTGCCTCGACGCGCTCGACTAGAGCCGGAAAGGCAACAAAATGAACTTCGACATTCGCATCCCGATCGGCGCCATGTTCTCCATCATTGGAGTGCTGCTCGTCGGCTACGGCGTGTTCTCCGACGCGGAGATCTACCGCCGTTCTTTCAGTCTCAACCTCAACCTGCTCTGGGGCGGCGTGCTGCTGCTCTTCGGCGGCGCGATGTGGACCCTCGGGCGCCGCGGCTCGCGACGAGCGGCGCGCGAAGCCGCTGGTACATCGCCGAGCGGAGAGCCGCCGGAGGCCCGTTCCCCGGGGTCTCCTCTCGATGTGGCTGCGGCCGCACGGGACGTGCGAGCGCGGACCGAGAGCAGCAGCGTCAACTAGCGCGCAGGGTAAAGTAGAACGTGCTGCCGACGGTGGGCGTGCTCTCCACCCACACCTGGCCTCCGTGCGCGAGCACGATACCCTTCACGATGGCCAGCCCGAGGCCTGACCCGAGCCGCGCGGTGCGGCGGGCTTGCCAGAAGCGATCGAAGAGGTGAGGCACGTCTTCCTCGGCGATGCCCGGGCCGGTGTCTGCGACGCTGAACTGAGCCCGATCACCAGCGGGACCTGCAGCCACGGTGATTCGGCCGCCTCGGGGCGTGAACTTGAGCGCGTTGCCGACCAGGTTGGCGAAGACCTGCTGCAGTCGGTTTGGATCTGCCCAGACGCGTGAGACGTCTGCAGCGATGTTCGTCTCGAGGGTAATGCCTTTGGCGACGGCCAGCGGCGTCACCGCGTCGATGGCCTCTGCGACGAGTGGTGCGACGTCGGTCAGCTGCGGCTCGACGACGAGCTTTCCCGCCTCGATGCTGGCCGAGTCGAGCAAATCCCGGATCAGACGGTTCATGCGCTCGGCGGAGCGCAAGACCGTTTGAAGCTGCTCGCTGGCGTGCGGGTTAGAAGCCAGTTCGCGTTTCCTCAGCATCGACGCGGCCGTCATCAGAATGACACTGAGTGGGTTCTTGAGATCGTGGGAGACGAGCGCCAGCAGGTCCTCACGATCGTGCGCCGCGCGCCGGGCCTGCTCGACCGCCTGTTGCAGCGCCTTCTCGGTCCGCCGACGCTCGCTGATGTCCTGAAACGCGAGCACCGCGCCGGAGACGCGCCCGTCGCGCTCGAGGGGCGCTGCGATGTGGCTCACGGGGAACGCTGGCCCGGCCCTGCTCGTGAACAGCCACTCGTCGCTGCTCGCCAGCGCCACGCGCTGCATGGCGCCCGTGAACGGCGACGCTCCTTCCGGCGCCGGCGAGCCGTCTGCGAGGAAGATCTGGACGACGCGAGCCACCGGTTGCCCGATCGCTTCATCCGCGCTCCAGCCGAGCATGCGCGCCGCCGCCGAGTTGAACAGGGTGATACGGCCCTCCCTGTCCACGGCGATGACGCCCTCACCCAAGCTGTGCGTGACCGTCCGTGTGAAGTCGAGCTGGCTGCGGACCTTCCTCTCGGCCTCCTTGGTGGGCGTGATGTCGAGCGATACGCCCTGCAGCCGCACGCCCGTCCCTCGCTGCGCCGCGTGAACGCCGGTGTGAAACCACAACACGCGGCCGTCGGCGGTGATGCAGCGGTGGTCGCAGCGCTTGTCGGTTCTATCCGATAGCGCCGCGGCGAGGGTCTGAAGCAGCTGGCGCCTGTCCCTCGGGTGCACGCAGCTGAGCCAGAGGTCGCTCTCATCGAGCCAGCGGCTGCGCGGAAAGCCCAGCAGCACCTCGGCTCTGCCGCTCACGTAGGTGATTCGGCGCGTCGCCGGGTCGCCCTCCCAGACGAAGGCGTGGTCGAGATTATCGACGAGGGCCTCATAGCGCTCCCGCAGCGCCTCTGCAGCCGCTCGCCTGCGCTCGGCCGCGGCCCGTGCGGCCTCGAGCGCTGCTCGATGCTGCTCGACGAGCGCTCGTTGCTCACGAGCCTTCTCCCCGTCGCGCTCGGCGCGCAGCTGCCTCGCCTCGGCGCTGACCTGCCGGTCCTCCGCCTCGAGCCGCCTGCGGTCTGTCGCCGCGTGGCGACTCTCGATCGTCACGTATCGGTTGATGGCGATGGCGAGCTGATTGACTATCGCGTTGACGAAGATGATGTCTGACTCGTCGAGGCGTTCGCCGCTCTCGATCTGCAGCGCGCCGAAAATGCGGCGGTGGTCCACGGCGAAGGGGAGCAGCACCGTCGCCCAGTGCTCGAGCTCCCGGGAGCGGTGCTCCGCTTCCGCCGGCGCGTCGCTCAGCTCGTGGTGCGACGCGCGCGATGCGCCGGCGAGGTATGCGTACGATTCGCGCGCGCGGGCCTTGCTCGCCCGGAGCCTTCCGTCGCTGACGCCGTCCGCGTGCCAGATGATCGTCTTGCGAGAGAGATCTGCGTCGAGGATGCAGATCGCGCTGCGCAGCACCATCGCGCTTCGAACGACGTCGATGACGGCGAGGAGCGTAGGTTCGATGCCGTCGAAGCGCGTGAGCAGCTTGCTCACTTCATACAGATGTTGCAGCCGATGCTCGTCTCGTCCGCGACCGCTCCCCCCGGAAGCGTCGCTCCGAGGCCGCAGGCTCACCGCCGGCCTCGTCCGCGTGGTGCTTTCGACCGCTTGCGTGGGGCCCCGACCGGGCCTGCCCCGACCGGGCCCGCCCCGGCTGGGCCTGCCGCTGGCGGAGGGGTCGCTCCCGCCTCGACGTGCAGCCCGCCGGCCCCGATCGAATAGAACGAGGTCGCGAACGAGTGCGAGCTGCCGCGCGTCTTCACGATGGCGAGCGACGGGCGAAACTCGCCCGAGCTCACGACGTAGCGCAGCAGGATGATGTTGTCCGAGATCGCCGAGAACCCGTGGTCGGTGATGGTCTCGGTCGAGTGCATCGCCTTGGACTCGAGCGTCAGCATCGAGGTGACGCCGAGCGCCTTGAAGCGGATCACCAGCGTGTACAACAGCTGCCGCAGCTCTTCCGGGATCAGGCCGTCGATGGCCATCTGGGTGGCGCCGTCGAGCACGAGGCGCTTGACCTGCTTGGCGCGGATCTCGTCGTCCAGGATGGCGAGGAACTGGCTCGCCTGCACGTGCTCGCGCGAGAGGTACATGACATTGACAAGGTCCGCATCGGGCCCGTCTGGCAGCAACCCGAGCGCCTCGGCGGCCTTGATGATCTGTGCCGGCCCCTCCTCGAGAGAGACGAACAGCCCCGGCTCCCCCTGGCGCGCACCTTCCGCGATGAACTGGAGGCCCAGCGTGCTCTTCCCCGTGCCGGCGCTGCCCGAGACGAGCGTCACGCTGCGCTGGAGCAGGCCGCCGCCGAGCAGCAGGTCGAGGCCGGCGACGCCGCAGCTCATGCGATGCGTGACGTCGACGCTGGCGGGCGCTTCGATCGAGTCGCCGTCCGCCCTGTAGCGGGGGAAAATCGTCAGTCCGCCCGAGCCGATCGCCAGGTTGTGACGGCCCTTGAGGTGGGCCGTATTTCGCAGCTTGTAGACCTCGATATAACGCTGGCGTTCGAGCCCCTGCTCCGTCGCCGACAGCAAGATCACGCCGTCGACGACCGTCTCCTCCACACCGAACCGGCTGATCTGGCTCGACCCGTAGGGGATGTCGGTGGCGAACAGGCCGACGGCTTGCGTGTTCTGGATGACGCTGGCGAGCTGGAACGTCTTCTCGCGGCTGATCTGCGGATCTTTTACCTTGTGCAGAAACACCGAGACCGAGTCGACCGCGACCCGCCGCGCAGTGAAGGCCGCGACACGCTCGGCCATCATCAGCAGATGTTTCTCGACCAGGATCTCCGGCTGCGGAATGAAGACAATCTCGACCATTCCGCGCTCGATCTCCCGATCGAGCTCCCAGCCGAGGCCTCGCGCGCTGGCCCGCAGGCGCTCTTCCGTCTCCTCGAAGGTGAAGACGATCCCCTTCTCGCCCGCCAGGGCACCTCTGTACACGAACTCGAGCAGCAGGATCGTCTTGCCCGTGCCGGCCACCCCGGCGACGAGCAAGCTCGACCCGCGAGGGATCCCCTCGCCGAGCAGCTCGTCGAACTTCGAGATGCCCGTCTTCAGGCGATCGGCCGCGGGCTCGCGATCCTCGCGCCGGATGGTGACGCGAGGCGCGAAGACCTCGGCGCCGTTGCCGGTGATGACGAACGAGTGCTCGTCTCGGCTGTGCTCGGTGCCCCGCATCTTGACGATCTGGATGAAGCGCTGTTGCTCGCCGGATTGCTCGCGCTGTGAGGCCATGACGAGCGCATCGACGATCGAGAAGAGCGGGTTCGTCTGGAAATCATGCGGCGCGTACTCGCCGAGGAGAAACGTCGTGGTCTCCCACGCCATCAGGTTGACGGCGAGCTCGTAGCCGAACTTGCGCAGCTCCTCTCGCGACTTCGAGAGATCGTCAAAGGCCTTGAAGCTGTCGATCACGACGATGGCCGGCTTCAGCTTCTTGACCCGAGCCATGATGAGCGACGAGGCCTGCTCGAGGCCCTCCTGGCGCAGGATGATGCCGAGGTCGATGAACTGAACTCCACCGTCGTCGAGCTTGCTGGGGTCGAAGAAGCTGAACTGGCTCAGGTAGCGCAAGGTCTTTGCGGTCGGCTCCGAGAGCGTGCTGAAGTACAGGACACGGCGCTTGGCTGAGGCGTTGTGGAAGCAGATCTGCTGAGTCAGGATCGTCTTGCCGGCACCCGGCGCGCCGCCCACCACCGTGACCGAGCCGGCCGGAACCCCGCCGAAGAACAGGTCGTCCAGATTTCGCACTCCGGTCGTGATGCGGGGGAGGTCCTTCGTCTTCTTCATCATGGCTGGCTGTCCTCGCCGTTCATTTTCGAGCTCGCGGTCGAGCCCGCCTCCGGCGCGTCCTCCGCGCGTGTCACGCTCGAAGGCAGGGCCTCGAGCTCTGCACGAAGCGGCCCTGATAGGACTTCGCCGGTGAGCGTGCCGAGCACGGTGAGGAACTCGAGCAGCACGAAGCGCACGCCGCCGATGAGCTGTTCGGCGGGCAGCGCTGTCGCGCGCTGTCGAAAGGCGGCCCAGCTCACGCCCGTTGCGTCGAGCTCGAGCGCCGACGTGACGGGGTGCTCTTCCGCAGCGACGTAGAGGACACGGTCAGCGATCGCTCCGAGCGTGACGTCTCCAAGGGTTTGATGCGCTCGCCGCCACAGGGCGGTGAACGCTGCCTCGAATGCGTCCACGAGCTGCTCGACCGACGCCCCGTTCGCGGTACGCTCGAGCCAGGCGTCCACGCAGGCGGCGTGCTCGTTCTCATCTACCATGGTCGTTGACCACCGGCCCTGACTCGTAGACGCTGGTGGGGAACCGATGCCGTCGCTCTCCGCTGACGGCGTCGCGCAGCACCTCGAGGGCCAGCGGCTTCACCAGGTGCATCTCGAACCCCGCCTGCAGCGAGCGCAGCCGATCGGACTCTCGCCCGTAGCCCGTGACCGCCACGAGACGGAGCGAGCCTGGCGTCGCTTCTGCGTCGCGCAGCCTGCGCCCGAGCTCGTGCCCGTCCATGCTGGGAAGGCCCACGTCGACGAGGGCGGTGTCGGGGTGGAACGACCGTGCCAGCTGCAACGCCGACGGGCCGTCGTAGGCGACGACGACGCTGAACCCCATGTCGGTCAGCGCTTCTTCCAGCAGGGCGGCGGCGTCGTGATCGTCATCGACCACCAGGATTCGGCGGCCGGTGGAGTGCTCGTCGAGCTCCGGCTCGATCACGATCGGGGCCTGCCCTGGCACCGTCTGCGGGGTGGAATTGACCACACTCGCGGCGACGAAGCGGATCGAGCTGTGGTCCTCCGGCGCCACGTCAGACGGCGCGAGCGCGGCGCGCGGATGCGACGCACTGTCGGCGGGGGCATCGGCGACGCGCTCCTGGGCATGGAGCGAGCCCGCGCCGAGCTCCTCGGACTGCTCGCGCGCCAGGAGGGCGAGCTCACGCCGCCGTGCCAGCTTGCGACGAGTGGAGAGCGGGGCAGCGACCTCGTAGGCGGCCGCGACGATGCCCGTGACCGCGCCGTGCGCGTCGCGCAGCGGCTGGAGCGCGATATCATACTGGCGCTCTTCGCTGCCGCGGTAGTCCCGCTCGACGGACAACGGCTGCTCCCTCCACGTGGCGGGTTCGCCCGATGCATAGACTTGATCCAGCATCTCGATCAGTCGCTCCAGCGAGTACCCCGGACCGATCTCGCTGAGGGCATCGCCCAGCCGCAGCCGGCCCTGCGTCAGCGCCTCGGCGAGGGGGTTCATCAGCGTGACCACGTGGCTCGGGCCCTCGCACGCGGCGATCGCCACCGGCAGCTGCATGAGGAACGCAAACAGGCGAGCGCGCTCGGCCTCTGCGATCTTCCGCAGGCGGGTCAGCTGCACCTGCGCCGAGACGCGCGCGACGAGCTCGCGCGTCGAGAACGGCTTGATGAGAAAGTCGCTCGCCCCCGCCTCCAGGCCATCGATGCGCGATTCCCCCGATCGCCCCGAGAGCAGGATCACGGAACAAGCGCGAGTGCGTACGTCTTTGTGCAGCTCGCTGAGCAAGCCGAAGCCGGACAGGCCGGGCATGAATTCGTCCACGAGGACCAGGTCCGGCCGCCACTCGCGCGCGACCTTCAGCGCCGCGTCACCGTCGGCGACGTCGATCACCGTCCAGCGTGGACGCAGCGTGCCGGTGACATATTCGCGCATCTCGGCGTTGTCGTCTGCGACGAGGATGCGCACGTCGGCCTCGAGAGGCTGCGCTCCGGGGTCGATCGACCGCGCGCTGGCTTCGAGCGTCGGCGGCGAAGGCCGCGCGGCATCGGAGGCCCAGCGCGCGGCGTCTCGCACGAACGCTTCGGCACGACTCTCCTCGAGCTCGAGCGTGATGCCGGCCGACTCGAGCCGCGAGAAGTCGAGCAGCGTGTTGACCAGCTTCAGCAAGCGCTGAGCACTTCGGTAAGCCACGGCGAGGCCCTCGCCTGACAGGGCGCGGTCGGGTCTCGCCCAGGCGTCTTCCAGCGGCCCGAGCAACGACGTCAGCGGCGTGCGGAGCTCTTTGGTCACGTAGCTCGAGAATGCCGTACCGGTCCGCTCGACTTCGGCGAGCGCGGTCGCGTGCCGACCATCTCGTTGATGGGCGCTGGCGCTTCGGATCGCAGCCCCGATCCGCACGGCAGCCAGCTCGAAGAACCTGCGGTAGCGAGCGTCGAGCGCGCGGTGCGGGCTCACCCCGCAGACGAGAATGCCGTACGGCTGGATGTGCCCAGGCGCCGGGAGCGCGAGCGCCACGGCGGAGCGCGGCGATACGGACCATCGCCCGCTCGGCAAGGGGCCGAAGCGCGCAGCGACATCTTCCACGATCAGCGTCTGCCCGCACAGAATCGAGCCGAGTGGCCAGGCCGCGCCAGCGCCGTCCCCGCGCTGAAGCACGGCGGGGGCAGCCCCGCTCGGCGAGCTTCCGAAGCCGACCGAAGAGGCCAGGCGAGCCGTCTCGCCCGTCTCGTCGAGCAAGTAGATCAAGGCGAAGGGCACATCCCAGGTGTTCTCCGCGAGGGTCCCCGCCGCCCGGCTGCAGGCCTCTTCCGCCGTTCGCGCGTCAGCACCGATCGCAGCGAGCTCGCGGAGCGTGCGCTGCTGGCGCAGGTCATAGACCTGCTCCGTCGTCTCGGCGCAGGTTCCGAGCACCCCGCCGATGCCGATCGCACCGGCGGTTTTGTCGGGGATTGGACTAAACGCGACCTTGAAGTGGGTCTCTTCCAGGAAGCCCTTTCGTTCGAGCAGCAAGCACAGATCGTCGCTGGTCGTGGGCGGCCCGCCTTGGAAGGGTGACTCGATCATGGGTCCAACGATTTTCCACGTTTCACGAAAGCAGTCCCTGGCGGGTCGCGCCAAGGCCCGCGGATGCTCGCTGCCCAGGATGGGGCGATAGGCGTCGTTGTACAATTGAACGAGCTCGGGCCCCCACCATAACGAGAGCGGGAAGCGGTTCCGGAGCAGCAGCCCAACCATGGTTCGTAGCGTCGATGACCATCCGGTGACCGGCCCGAGCGCTGTGGCAGCCCAATCGATGGACTCCATCAGCGCGCTGGCGTCGCCCGCGTTCCCCCCTGCCGGCACCCCCTCGGTGTCCGCCATTGCCATCGTGCCCTTTCGGTTCCGATTTGCTGTGGCCTCAGGCTCGTGACGATCTCGAAAGCGAGCTTCCGATGGCCCGGACTACGCTACATCGCACCTCCTGGCAAGCTAAAGCGGCGCCCGAGCGAGCCCGCCGCTCGTCGCGTGCTCCATCGAGAAGCAACACGACGCGGACGACGTTGGGCACCAGGCCGTCTCCCCCGAGCTTTGCCATTTTGCGAATGCGAGAGAACCCGGTTCGCGACGCTCATTGGGTCAGAAGCGCCCGACGGCGACCGCGCCGAGCTCACCGTAACCGCCGAGCGGGGTGACGTTCAGGTCTTCGGTGCCGATCAAGTACCATGAGTGCGTTGTGGTTCTGGGGATGACGAGGCTCATCAGCACGCTCAGGGCGCCGAGGCCTTGCACCACACCGCTGCCGACGAGCAGCGTGGTATCGAGCGTCTTTCTGCTGCACGGGTCCGCCGAGCAGTCTCGGTCGCTCAACGCCATCCAGGGTCCGACCACCGGATAATAGAGCTTGTCGTCGGTCTCGCTATCGGAGCGTGCCGCGCCCAGCACAGACGCGCCATAGGAGGCGCCGAGCACGACCACGCCCGTGACGAGCAGCGGAGTGTTCGGCAAGGAGGAGCGCTCGGTGCTCGCGTCGATGTACGGCTCTTGCACGATCTGAGCGGCGGGCGCCGAGCCTTGCAGCTCCGAGGCTGGCACCGGCGTCGGCGCGTTGGTGCCGGGGCGTTGCTGTGCCGAAGCCATTCCACCCCACGTGATGATGAACGCCGACGCCGCAGCAATGGATTGAAGTGTTGCTCTGCGCATGATGTTTCCTTGGTGACGAACCGATGAGTTTGTCGGTGGCAGGCAGCCATCTAGCAAGTTGCACACCAGCGCTCCGCGTGAAGCAAGCGAGGCAGGAGTGCTTCACATGCAACGGCATAGATTCTGCAATTCAATTGCGGATAAGGAGATCTCATAATGAAAACTTCATGGGTGGTTCTACTCACGACCGCCACTTCACTGGGCCTCGCCTGCGCCAGCCATCCACCTCCCACGGATCACATGGCGAGCGCGATCGCGGCAGTGCGGGGTGCACAGGTCGCGGTGGCCCAAGCGGGGCAGGTGCCCGAGGCAGCATTGCAGCTCAAGCTGGCAGAGGAACAGGTCGCCCAGGCGCGAGAAATGATCGAACGCGGTGACAACGAGCGCGCTGACTACATGACCCTGCGGGCCTACAACGATGCCGAGCTCGCGCTGGCGCTGGCGCGGCAACATCAGGCGCGACAGGGCGCCGAGGCGGCCGCCCAGCGTGGCGGTGGCTCGGCTACGACCGAGCCCAGCGCAGCCCCGCCCCCCACCGAGGCCAAGGCCGCGCCGCGGTCCACTGACTGAACACCGAGCGACTTCAACAAAAGGAACGACAATATGTCTCGAGCTTCATGGATTTCTTTGCTCGGCGTCTCATTCGTAGCCGCCGGGTGCGCGGGAGCGCCTCCCACCAGCCTCGTCGATGCACGGGCCGCCTATCAGCGTGCCGCGCAGAGCCCCGCCGAGCGCCTCGCCCCCGACCAACTCCACGCAGCGGAGGTCTTCCTGAAGACCGCCGAGCGTACCTACGACGACGAGGGCGACACGCCGACCATGCGCGATCGCGCCTATGTCGCGATGCGGAAGGCGCAGCTGGCCGAGGCGCACGCTGGCATCTTGCAAGCCAACATGGCGGTCAAGGGCGCTGAAGATCGGAACCTCGCACGGGAACAGAGCGCGCGAGTCGCCGCGACCGAGGAGCTCGACTCGACGCGAGCCGAGCTGGCGAGCGTTCGGGGCGCCAACGCGGCGCAGGGCGAACGCCTGCAGGCAGAGACCGAGCGCCGGGAGCAAGCCGAGGCCGCGCAGCAACAGGCGCTGGCGGCGCTCGAGCGCGCGGGCGAGGTCAAGCGAGAGGCGCGCGGAACCGTGATTACTCTCTCGGGCTCCGTGGTCTTCGCCAGCGGTCGGTACGAGCTCTTGCCGTCTGCTCGCAACAAGCTCACAGAGGTCGCGTCGGCGCTATCGAGCGGCGAGCGAGCCTCGAAGATCGTGATCGAGGGCCACACCGACTCCGTCGGCTCGGTGGACACGAATCGCGAGCTCTCGCTGAAGCGGGCGTCTGCGGTTCGGGACGAGCTGGTGGCGCGAGGAGTGCAAGCCGACCGGGTCAGCGTGGAGGGCTTCGGCTCGACGCGACCCGTCGCAGACAACTCGTCGCAAGCAGGGCGTGCAAACAATCGACGCGTCGAGATCGTGATTCAACCGGCGACCTGAGCCGAAGCTCTGTCCGTGGCCGATCAGGGGCGTCGAGCCTCTGATTGGCACGGCGCGACCGGTCATTTCTCCGGTGAGCACAACGATTCGCTTGTCGTTCCCTCAGATAGGTCTACCCTGAATAAGGGCTCGAGCCGTGCGCGGGCGATTTGAGCCGGTCATGGCGAGAGAGTCCCTCGCTTGGAGGAATGTTGAATGACGGTCGTCAGATTCCGTTGCGAGCACCGTACGCTTGCCAAAGCAGCCGTCGCAGGCTCCTCGCCTCGCTTCCCATCTCGCTCGCTCACCTGGCCGGAGGAGGCCTCCGGTGCGGTTTCTGACCAGCGCCCGCCGAGCACGTCGGCCGCGCCGCCGTCGAGCGGCAGTCGAGCCACGCGCGCCCTCGAGGGGGCGCGCATCGTGCTCGTCGAGGACGACGACGACGCGCGCGAGCTCGTCAGCATCATCTTCGCGAGCGCCGGTGCGATCGTAAAGTCCGCTGCTTCGGCCAGGGACGGGTTCGACGCCGTTTACGCCAGCCGCCCGCAGCTCCTGGTGAGCGACATCGGCATGCCGTTCGAAGATGGCTACTCACTGATGCGGAGAATCCGCGAGCTGCAGTGCTCCGAGGGCGGCGACATCCCGGCCATCGCCCTGTCGGCGTTCACGCGCCCCGAAGACCGTATGCTCGCGCTCAGGGCGGGCTTTACGATCCATATCGCCAAGCCCGTGCAGCCCACAGCGCTGGTTTTGGCCGCGGCCACGCTGATCGACTTGGTGGGGCAGAGAGAGCGCGGGCCCTGAGTGGCCCACTTCTCCGGCGCGTGGGGAGCCGAGGAGGGTCTGATCACGGCAGGGTCTGGTCAAGGCAGCGCCGTCACCCAGACTCCGACGTCCATCTCCGCGCCGGGCGGCCCCGTGAACGTGCCCGCGATGGGCGGCACGGATTCGGGCGAGCGCGCGACGGCGACAGCGATGTGTTCTGAACCCACGATCTTCCCGTGCGTCGGGTCGAACCCTTTCCAGCCGGCTCCGGGCAAGAACACGTCGGCCCAGGCGTGGGTCGCTCCGAAATCACTCGGCGACGGCGCCGCGTTGAGATAGCCGCTGACGAAGCGAGCGGCGAGCCCCAGGTGGCGTGCGCCTTCCATGAAAAGGAACGCGAAATCACGGCAAGAACCGCCGCCGCGAGCCAGGGTGGACGCCGCCGTTTGGACCCCGGCCTCTTCTCGCACCCGATACGACAGAGACTGTTGGATATGAGACGCGAGCCGCTGCAACAGACCATAGGTCTCGGGCGGGTCGCCGCTCTTCCACAGCTGGCTCATCCATTGCGCGATGCGCGCTCGCTCGTCGACGGACGCGGCGCTGACCGCCACGTAGGGTGCCAGGACAGCCGCTTCATCGGGTGCGTACGCGAAGGGATAGCGCGCGGCGTGCTCGGCGACGACGAAATCGAGAGGGGAGTGGTTGTACTGCTGGACGATGAGCTGGCTCTCGATCAGGAGCTGGCGCGTGGGTTCTGTGAAGGTCGCGATCGCCACGGAGTTGTCCTCCACGTCCCGGTGCCAGCGGATGCTGGCGGTCGGCGTCGTGGTCAGGACGGACGACTCGATGCGCATCTCGTGGTTCTCCCTCGGACGCAGCAGCAAGGCGTGGGGGCCTAGCCGCACGGACGCGGCGAAGTTGTAGTAAGTTCGATGGATGATCTGATAGCGCTGCATGGCCTACTCACGCGGTGCGACCGCGCTCACCTGAATTGCTCGAGTGCGACGGTGCCGCGCGCAGCGAAGGCACCGAGCCGCAAAGGAACGCGCGAATCAACCGTCCGTCTGATCCTCTTCCAGGATGCGTTTCGGGTGCCCGCGGCCGGCCAGCTTTTGCAACGCTTCGATCCGCATCGAAGCGTCGGCCTTGGAGAGGCCGGAGTCGAATGGCTGCCCCGCTTCTTCTGACAAGGTCAGCAGGAGAGAGGCCTGGGCAGCCGACATCGGTGAGTCGCCGGTCACCCATTCGTCTGGATGCTGAATGGCGTTCGACGCCCCCCTGGCCGTCGGAGGCCCGCCACTCGAGGGCGCATTGGCGTCGTGGCCACCTGGCGGATCACTGGCGTTGGGGCGATTGGGATGCATGGTCATGTACCGATCGAGGTTTGGGGGCTCGTGGCGGTGTTGGCGCCGAGGGCCAAACACGTCTGCGTGTTGTCTGTTTTTGAAGCAAGAAGCACGCCGGCAACACTCGACCTCGGCGGTCTAGAAGGCAGAACGATCGCGACAATCCGCAGCGCCAGCTCGTCGAATCACCAGGGAGACGGTCGCTGCTCCAGCTCTGCTCGAGTCACGGGTCAGGCCGTGGAGAGTCGGCGCTGAGACTCATCCTCACGACTCACGTCCCTGCCTATCGAGAGAACCTCTGCGGTTTTCGCGTTCGTCTGTCATCGACGGGCGCCATGCCGTGGCCGGCACCGGCTGCGCCTCGCTGCCCTCTGTCGGCTTGCACGGCGCCCCATCGCTCGATTCGCTCGCGCTCTGAGGTGGACTGCGAGCGCCCGAGGGCGTCAGAGCCGACCCTGCATGCGCCGACCACCACTATGCGCCGACCACCCGCCCACTGCCGATGCTGGCGTACTTGGCCTCGAACGAGTACTCGAGGCGGCGAGTGCAGGGATGCCCTCCGCCGATCGCGCCGTTGCATTCACTCGAGCCGCTGAACTCGGGCCGCCGGTTGCGCAGCCGCGGGGTCATCGCCTGCGAGAGATCGTGGCCGCCGCCCTGGCAGCTGCTTTCACCGCACGGGACCTCGAAATGCGTAGACGCGGTGTCTATCTTTACGTACTGCACGCGCCGCGTGCCCGTGATGGGATAGGCTCCGCGGTTCTCCACCAAGCTCACCCGCAGAGACTCGAGCTCCGGCACCAGTTGCTTCAAGCGTGGCGCCGCGTCTTCCCGCTCCCAACGGTCGCGTCGCGCGTTCATATCACGTTGTCTCATGGTGATGTTCTTCCTTCACGCTCGCGTCTCCCGCGAGGCATCTCGTCGCGACGGCTGAGCTGTTGAGCGGACGGTGCGCGCCGCAGTGTTCGCCTTCGCCGCAGTTCGCCGCAGTGTGTGCCTTCGCCGCAGTGTACACTGGCGGCAGTGTGTATCGCGCGTGCGCCGCGCCGTCTGATCATCGATCTGAGGTTCTCTCCACCGGTCGGGGCAGACGCTCAGCTCGAGATTGGGATCCTTCGATGGCCGGTACCACACCCAGCTCGCGGAAAGTCCGCACGAAGCGAAAGTGTTCGAGCCGTCACGCGAATGCGGACGGCGACCCACGGCTCGATACTTGCACATCGAGCGCGCACTGGCGACCTTTATTTCCCGGCCCGTCGTTTATGGTCTTCGATGACGCCTTTGCCCGGGCTGGGAGAAAGTCGCTCGAGCCGCAGCGATCGAGCGCTCGAGAGCGCTGGCCGACAAGGATCGAACACACCGCAATCGCTCGAGTAAGCGCCGCCGGAGAACGACGTCGCGAGCGACGGGGCGACCGGGCCGACAGCGAGATTCGGGGGCGAGCCAGGCTCGATTCGCCGAGCGGTTCCTGACGCAGCGTCGACGGCACGCGACGGAGCCCGCGCTGCGCGTGCGTGTGTGTGACACTTCATCCTCGATGACCAAAGCGCCGCTGCGTGGCGCTCGGGTTCAGCGCGTGTGCGAAAGCGCGTGTGTTCCGAAACGATCGCGGCGAAGCGAGAGCGAGGCCGCAGTCACCCCACTCGCCAGGAGCTCGCCATCCACTCGCCAGAGCTCGCCATCCACTCCGCCAGAGCTCGCCATCCACTCGCCAGAGCTCGCCATCCACTCGCCAGAGCTCGCAAAGGCTGAGACAGAGCTGCGCGGACCATTGGTTGTATCTGCCCCATGAACATGCTAGAGTGACGCAAGCAGTTGCTCAGGCCGAGGCCTTCGCGGCAACTCCGCTGCAGTGGGGCAGCGCAGATAGCGCAATAGCGCCCTCGCACGGAACGCCGGTCGAGCAGTTCCGCCATCGACAGCTCGGGCCCCCCGCTCGGGTTGGCACTGCGGACGAACGCCAGCGTTTCTCGTGCTCATTCGCGCGCGCGAAGTCGCTCGAAAGGGATGCACATGCCACAGATCAAAGAGAAGCAAGCGAGTCGCTCCGAACCCGCCGCCGCGCGAGCGTCGACGGTGCCACCCCCACGGGGGGCGAAGATCGCGGCGGTCAAGCCGACCCACTGCGAGGCGATGCTCACCCGCGTGCTGCACCTGGCCGAAGCGCTGATGCGCGACAACCGCGAATCACGCGGTTCGCTCGCCTCGGGGCGCGTCATCCCGGCTGACGCAGAGGGCCCAACCCAGGTCGCCCCTGATGAGCAAAAGGCTGTGGCGCGGGAGCAGCTCGCGACGGCGTTGCGCGGCCTCGAGCCCGAGATGGCGATCAAGCTGCGCACGCTGATGATCGCCGGCAGAGATGGCCAGAGTATCGATCTGGTCAAGGTGAACCTGTCGCTCTCCGACGCCGACGCTGGCTTTGCGATCATGGCTGCTGATTCGAGCGACAACGGGCCGCTGCTCATCGACTACCTGCGGCGCGGGCATGCGCTCGCGTGCGCCAGCGGGGTCGATCTCGACGGCCCGCTCACGCGCTGGCAGGCGCCGAGCGTGGTCGGTATCAGTGAAAGGGCCTGGCTGAGCTTCGGCAAGCAGCTCGCGAGCTCGCAGCCAGCCGACTGGCAATGCCTGGGTCTCGTCGATCAGTCGACGCAGGGGTTCAGCAAGCTGTATCTCCGACTGCGCGAGCACGGCTGGTGGTCGTTTCGAGCCGTCCTCGACCGGCCCACCCCCGCGGGCGTGGAGAAAGAACGTCGCGAGCTCTCGAAGCGTCACGTCCAGAGCGTCTCGGTGGACACGCTCGAGGGCATCGTGGGGCACTTCGGCGGCGTCCAGGGGCGCGCTCTGCAGCGAGCGGGCCGCGCCGTCCGTGCCCGGCTGGGGCACGCCGCCTGAGATACGGCCTGAGGTACGGCGCCGTTCGAGTCCGCGGCCGCCCATCGGCAACCCGCACCCGAGCTCGCTTCGGGGTGCCTTCGGCGCTCCGGCTCAGTGCTGCCGTGGTGCGCCGAGCTGCGCTGCGCCCAGCGCGAGCGCCTGTCGCACCTGAGCGGTCGCCTCGGCGCGCAACACTGGCAGGGCGATCGGTGGCGAGGGCACGCCCTCGCGTGGCCGGAGCTCGAGCTGCCACCAGCCGACGTCGCGCCAGGCGCCGAGCTTGAAGCCGACGGCGCGATACACGCCGACGGGCACGAACCCGAGCGACTCGTGCAGGCCCACGCTCGGTGCGTTGGGCAAGGTCACGCCGGCGTGCACGGCGTAGTAACCCGCGTGCCGCACGAGCGCGAACAGCGACGTGTACAAAGCGCGACCGACCCCGCTCCGGCGGCAACCTGCAGCGACGTACACGCTCGCGTTCAGCGACCAGCGATACGCGGCGCGCTCGGCGTGCGCGTTCGCGTAAGCGTAGCCGAGGAGCTCGCCGCCACGCTCGCAGACGAGCCACGGCGTGTGCGCCAGCGTGGAGAGAATGCGCTCGCGCATGACCTCTGCCGTCGGGGGCTCGGCTTCGAACGAGATGGCGCTGCTCGCGATGTTGGGCGCGTAGATCGCGGCCACGGCGGCAGCATCGTCGGCGCGGGCGAAGCGGATCGCGAGCTCGGTTTCACCCGCCGAGCGCGCGTCGCTCGCGGAAGGGGTCTCCTGGAGCATGCGCGCAATCTAGCGAGCGCGTCCGACGGGCGATAGCGCGCCCGCCTCGATAGCTGGTATCGATCGTGTCGATGGACACGGATCAGCTCCTCGCTTTTCAGCGCGTGGTGCGGGAGGGTAGCTTCAGCCGCGCCGCGCGCACGCTCGATATCGGGCAACCCGCGGTGAGCGCTCGCATCCAGGCGCTGGAGGCGCAGCTCGGTGGGGCCTTGCTCACGCGCGGGCGGCGCCTCGGGCTGACGCCGCTCGGCGCGAGCTTCTTGCCGTTCGTGGAGCGCGCGCTGGAGACGCTCGACGAGGGGCTGAAGAGCGCGCGCATGAGCCAGAGCCGCCACCGCGGCCGGGTGACGTTCGCCGCGCTGGGGTCGCTCGCTGGGGGGCTACTCGGGCCCTCGCTCGTCGAGTTCGTGAGCGAGCACCCGGACGTGGAGTGCGGCATGCGCTCGGGCGATCACGAGTTCGTGCTGCAGCTCCTGGCCGACGGCGTGGTCGAGCTGGGCATCATCGCCTGGCCCTGCCGCGACGCAGCCGCGCGCGAGCTGACGTCGCTCTTCGTACTGCGTGAGCGGGTGGTGCTCGTGGCCCAGCCGCGCCACCCGATCGCCCGGCGAAAGAGCGTCAGTCGCGCCGAGCTGGTCGAGCTCGGGCGGCCTTTCCTGCAACTGCGCTGGTGGCAGAGCCATCACCCGGAGCTCGCGCGGCTCGCCGACGAGTCCAACAGCGCGCTCGAGATCCCGATGCAGGCGGCGCGGCATCTCGCGCTGCAGGGCGCCGCCGTCGGCTTCTTTCCCGAGCTCCTGATCGGCGAGGACATCGAGCGCGGCGCGCTCGCCGAGGTGGCCGTGCGCGATCTGCCGCCGATCGAGCGGCACAGCGCGCTGGTGCGTCGCTCGAAGCACGGCGCGCTATCGGCGGACGCGCGCGCGTGGATCGAGTGCCTGCGGCGGCAGGCGATGAAGCGCGGCCTGCTGCCGCGGGCGAAGCCTCGTCGCTCGCGGCCGGCGAGCGGTTGAGCGCCTCGGGAGAGGCGCTCGGTGCCCTCCGGAGAGGGCGCTCGGGCGGCGTTCGCGCGCGACCGGATCAGCCGGCGACGCTGGCGGTGACGGCACCGCCCGCTGCACGGCGGCGTGCCCACACCGCGCGCGCCCAGGCGGCCAGCTCGCTCATCAGCACGCGCGCGGCGAGCGAGAGCAGGCCTTCGTTGCTGGGAGCGACGTCGTCTGCGCGCCGGTTCTCGACGTGCGCCGAGACGCCGACGGGGGCCGTCACGCTGACCGAGCCGGCCACGCCGATGCTCGCGAGGTGCTGCTCGATCGCGGCCGCCACCAGGCGGCTCATGTCGAGGTTGTGCTCGAGGCAGTGCAGCGAGAGATCCTGCGCGAGCTTCTCGGGCAAATAGAGCACGAGCTCACGGTAGCCCTCGGGGCCGCGCCGCAGCACCTCGGCGAGGCGCGCGGGCGGAAGCTCCGTCGCGGCCTTCTCGAAGGCTTCGGCGGCGCCGTTCACGAACGCCTCGATCGCCTTCGTCTCTTCGGGCGCCGGCGACTTGCGCAGCGCGACGATGTCGGACGGGCGCTCGCTCGCGGCGGCGGCGGGCGTCGCGACGCTGGCAGCGGCGCTGTCGATGGCGGCGCTATCGGCAGCGCGGGCGACGACCTCGGTGGCGACGAGCTCGCTCGGGGCGGCGACGGCTTCGGCAGCGGCCTCAGGCGCCTGCGACGGCTTGCGCAGGGAAACACCCACTCGTTTTTTCGGCATGACCCAGTTTCTCCAGTTCTTCGAATAAGGCCTGCACTTCGCAGGCGGCTGCGTCACGGCGGCGGCTGGTAACGCCCGAGCCCGCCGCCAGCGCTTCTTGATAAGCGACGCGGTACAAGAGCTCGCTCGACAGCACGCTGAGGCCCGATTTCTCCAGGACGGAGCGTGCCTCCTTGCCGAGCGCCGTGCGCGGTTGTTTGCGCGTGATGACCACACACGCGATGAGCGACTCGCGCAGCGCGCGAGCGGAACGAACGAGCTCGAGGCTGGAGCTGAGCGCCCACACGTCCGACGCCGTCGGGCCGCAGGGCAGCAGCGCCACGTCGGCGATCATCAGCGCCGAGCGCTGCACGTCGCCGTGGCGGGGCGGGCAGTCGATGAAGGTCCAGTCGTGGTCGCGGGCGAGCTCGTCGAGCTGGCCGGGGCGATGCATCGCCGCATCCATGCTGACGACAGTCGGCGCGGAGCGCCCGTTCTCGGCCGCGACCTCGCCCCAGGTCTGCAGCGTTCCTTGCGGGTCGGCGTCGACGAGCAAGGTGCGCAGACCGCGCTCATGGGCCGCCATCGCCAAGCAGATCGCGGTAGTGCTCTTCCCGACGCCGCCCTTCTGGCCCATCAGCGTTACAATCATACTGACGACTAAGCATGCCAGGCTTGGCTCGGCCCAATTTTCTGCGCGGCGTCATGCCATCCACACTCGCCGTTCGCTGCGCCGTCGTGTGACATGCGAGCGACGCGGGCACCTCCAGCCTGCCGGTATCCGGCGGAAACGGCAGGGAAAACAGCCTCGTCGCCGCGGGCAAGCGTGGAGCTGTCGCGGCGGGTCGATGCGGTCGATGCGGTCGCGGCGCCGCCCGTCGACGGCGGCAGCGCCTGGCCCCGGCGCGCGTCAGCCCCGAGCGGGGTTCGGCTCGAGCTTTGCAACCGCCGCGAGCAGCTCATCCAGCGTATCGACGACCTGGTCGGCGCCGGCCGCCTCGAGCTCCGCGCGGCTGCCATAACCCCAGGTGACCCCGATCGCCGCCAGCGCGTGGACCTTCGCGCCGCGCACGTCGTGCTCGCGATCGCCGATCATGCACGCCTGCGCCGGGGCGAGCCCCTCGCCAAAGAGGGCGTGCGCGATGAGCTCGGCCTTCGTCGAGCGCTCACCCGAGAGCTCCGCGCCGTAGACGCGCGGCACGTGCTGCCGCAGACCAAAGTGGTCGACGATGCGCTCGGCGTAGACGGCTGCCTTCGACGTCACCAGCGAGAGCGAGTGGCCCGCTTCGCGCAGCTTCGACAGCGCGTCGAGCACCCCCGGGTAGAGCGCGTTCTCGAACAGCCCGATCGTGGAGAAGCGTTCGCGATAGATGCGCACCGCCTCCTCGATGTGCGCCGCGTCGCGCGTGCCGAGTATCTCCGCGAAGGCCTCGCGGAGAGGCGGCCCGATGAAGCGCCGAACCGCGGCCTCATCGAGCTCGCCATGGCCGAGCGCGCGAGCCGAGTGCAGAAAGCAGGCGCTGATGCCAGGCGCAGGGTCTGTCAGCGTGCCGTCGAGGTCGAGGAAGAGGTGGCGCATCGGAAGGGGTGCAGGGCGGGGTGGTGTCCATTAGGCTCTCGGCCTCCGTGGGGTGCAAGCCCGCCCTGGACTCGACGCGCCGGCGCGGGGGAGGGGAGCGTTCCTCTCGCCGAGCGAACTGTACTGCACACTCGAGCCGGGCTCCAGGGTTGGGCCGCGAGATCTCGGCCGCCGCGCCTCGGCGACGTCGTCGCCCCCCCTGGCGCAAATCGACCAGAAGACCCAAGAATATGAGAATCGAGACTGGTGGGGCGACTCGTTTTCATTGAAGGAGCATCGGATGACGACTGAACGTGCCGTCCTGGCGGGCGGCTGCTTCTGGGGAATGCAGGACCTGATCCGCAAGCTGCCGGGCGTCGTGTCGACGCGCGTCGGCTACTCCGGGGGTGAGGTGCCGAACGCCACCTACCGCAACCACGGCAGCCACGCCGAGGCGATCGAGATCGTGTTCGACCCGGCCCGCATCACCTATCGCACGCTGCTCGAGTTCTTCTTTCAGATCCACGACCCGACGACGCGCAATCGCCAGGGCAACGACGTCGGCACCAGCTACCGCTCGGAGATCTTCTACGTCAGCCCCGAGCAGAAGGCCGTCGCGGAGGACACCATCGCCGACGTGAATGCCTCGGGCCTCTGGCCCGGCAAGGTGGTGACGTTACTCAGCCCGGTCAGCGACTTCTGGGAGGCGGAGCCCGAGCACCAGGATTATCTCGAGCGCTACCCCGACGGCTACACGTGCCACTTTCCGCGGCCGGGCTGGAAGCTGCCGCGGCGAGCGGTGGTGTAAACCCATGCAGATCGAGAGCGTGCACCACATCGGGATCCGCGTGACGGACGGGCCGCGGGCGATCGCCTTCTACGAGCAGCTCGGCTTCCGCCTCGTCTACCGCGACGCGAAGGACCCCGTCGTCGTGCTGAAGACCGACAGCGGCGTCGAGCTGAACCTGATCGTCAACGCCCCGGCCTTCGACGGCAAGAACCGCCTGATGGACGTGCCGGAGAAGTTTCCCGGCTTCACCCACGTCGCCCTGCGCGTCGCCTCGATCGACGACGCCGAGCGCTGGGCACGGGGCGCGGGCCTCACCATCACCGAGGGCCCGAAGCGCCTCGGTGATGGCATCTCGCTGTTCTTTCGCGACCCTGACGCCAACGTCATCGAGCTACGGCAAGACGCGCGCTGACGGGGCCTCGTGCCGCTGACGGCTTCACACCGATGGGGGCCAGACGAACTCGGGGCGCAGGCCCTCGTAGACGGGGCGCCCATCCTTGGGCTTCTCGACGCCCTTGGTCGGGTCGAAGAAGGCGTGATAGGTCGGCGCCAGGCCGCTCGCGTCGTAACCCATCAGGTTCGGCACGATCACGCGGATGCGCCCCTGCTTGTCATCCAGTAAGATCGGCGTCCCGCAGGTGCTGCATGTGCAGAGCTGCAGCGGGCCGTTGGGGTTCTGATCGTTGAACGGCTGCCGCGACAGCGCGGAGGCGTTGTCGACCTGCAGATCGCCGTGCTTGAAGAACACGACGTGCGTGGTGGCCTGCCCGGTCACGCGCTTGCAGACGGAGCAGTGGCAGGTGTGGTTATCGATCGGGTCTCTATCGGAATAGGTGGCGATGTGGCTACATCCCCCCGCGAACTTATGTGACATGGCTGCCTCGATCTCGTTAGAGGTGGATCTCGTGGTACTGAGCGATCACGCGGCGCGCGATCGGGCGGACGATAGCGGGTTTTTATTCCGGTGTCCGAAACAGCCGCGAGGCGTACGTCCGGTTGCTAGCCCGCCGCGAGAGTTGTTCCCTGACTAGAACGCAGGGCCGCTTAGAAGGCAGGGCCGCGCGGGCTCGATAACCGCCGCAGCACGAACGGTTGGCTCAGGCCTTCACCACCCGGGATGCCCAGGGTGACCTGAGCGGGAGCCGATGTGGCGTCGAAGGCTGCCACGGTCATGCCCGTGAGCTCGCCGCTGCGGACGAAGAGGCCGAAGTCGGGGTGGGCGGAGAGCGGGATAGGGGCAAAGTCTGTCGAGAGGGTGAAGCCCGCCTCGGTGAAGTCCACGCGAGTGCCGTAGTCGTAGCTGCCCAGGTAGGGCTCGGCCTCTTCGCGGCTGACGGCGACGGACCCGCTGCCGATGCTCTGGAACAGATCGAGCAAGCCCTGGTCCTGCGCGGCCTGCAGCTCGTCTCCGCGGTGCTCGAGGCCCAGCACGGTCTCGATGGCGTACTGTTCGACGGCTCCGTAGAAGGCGTTGGCCATGGCGCGGTTGCAGAGCACCACCACGGCGATATCGGCGTCGGGGAGCAGGAAGACCTCCGCGGTGAAGCCCATGGTGTTGCCGTCGTGGCTGAGAGCGCGCAGGCCGCGGTAGTCGGCCATCGTGAACCAGCCCATGGCGTAGCCGGCCCCTTCGCGATCGGCCGTGGGCCATTCGCCGCTCGGGAGCTCGGCGATCTCTTGCGTGTGCGTCTGTTCGAGGCTCGCGCGGGAGACGACGCGGTTGCCGTTGGGCGCGACGCCGCTCAGCTGCGTCGAGGCGTAAGCGGCCATGTCGCGCAGGCTCGACCAAGCACCGCCGGCGGGCCTCACGGAGCTGGAGAAGCGCTCGACCTCGATCGGGGTCTGTACCATGGCGCCGCGGGCGCCGTCGAAGGAGTGCGGCCAGGCATGATCGGGCGCGGCCAGCGCCGCGTCGATGTCGAGGGTGGTGTCGCTCATGCCGATCGGCGAAAAGATGCGATCCTGCATCAGGCGGGTGTACGTGCTCGTCAGACCGGCGTCGTCGTACGGGGCGCCTGCAGCGACCGCCGCCAGGTAGCCGCCGACGGAGACCATCGCGTTACTGTAGCCGAACACGTCGCCCGGAGGGGCGACGGTCGGGATGGTCTCGACGAGGCTCACGAGCTCGGTGGGCGTGAAGGCGTGGACCATGAACGGGGTGTCGAAGCGGGGGACGCCGCTCGTGCCGTTGAACAGATCGCGCACACGGATACGCGGCGTCGAAGCCGGGTCGGAGAGGGCGAACGCCGGCAGCACATCGGTGGCGCGCGCGTCCCAGCTCAGCTCGCCGTCGTCGACGAGGGTCGCTGCCATCAGCGTGGTCATCGGCTTGGTGACGGAGCCGACGGCGAAGCGCGTGTCGGGCGTGATGGGCCGCGGGTCGTCGACGCCGCGGACGCCAAACGTGCCCTGGTACACGACGTCGCTGCCGCGAACGATCGCGAGCGCCGTGCCTGGCACCTGATAGCGGCGCATGGCCTCTTCGATGTAGCCGTCGAGCTCGGACGCCTGCATGTCGCCGAGCGACGGCTCGGCGGTGTCGCTCGCGGAGCCGTCGACGGTCGCTCCTTCGACGGTGGGGCCCTCTACACCAGCGTTCTCGAGGACGGTGTCGTCGTTGCCGGAGCAGGCGAAGAGCAGGGCGAGGGTCGAGGCCCGAGCGAGGTGGAGCGGACGGAATGAAGAGACCAGAGCGCGCATGGAAAGACTCCTGACGATGGGCGGGAGAGACCCGCACCTGGAATGAATGTCCACGCCCGAGAGCATTCCCCGTGCCAGCCAGCGGCGTGCGCTCGGGGCTCACGAGGCCGCAGAAATCATGCGCGCGAGGCGTGGTTTCAGGGCCAGTTGCTCGCGGAGCGTACAGGTGTCCGCAGACGGACGTACGGTTCTCGCTCAGCGCCGAGCCATCGCCGAAGCGAGCGGGGGCACGTCGACCAGGTCGCGTCGAGCAGGTTGCGTCGAGCAGCGGGCTAGTCTTCGGAGGCGCAGGCGCCGGCATCACCGCATGACCCGGAGCATCGCTCGTGCTCGGGATGGGTGGCGCAGTACTCGACCCAGGTCGCGGCGTCAGCCTGGGGTGAAGACCCGGGGCACCCGTCGATGCGGGCGTAACCCGGCGCCAGGTCGTCTACCCCATTCGGATCACAGTCCGTAGCGTGGGCTGTGGAGTCCACGTCGACCGTCCTGTCCACGCCACCGCCGCAGGCGAGCACGGCGGTGACCGAGAGCATCCAACCCAGTTTCATCATGGCCGTCCTTCCCTACCCCGCGGGGGGAAGTCTGGCACGGCTCGGTGCGCACACCCAGGGCGAAACGCTCGAGGTGCTCGCCTGCCGGGATTCGCGTCGCCGCGCGTCGACGGGGCGGTTCTTCAGGGGCAGCTCAGGGGCGCGTCATTTCCCCGCTTCCGAGCGGTACTGGGCACAGAAAGGCGATGACCATGTCTCGTCGAGCACGTGCTGTGGATATGGCATGCCGTCGAGCTGGGGCGCGTCCGGCACGATCGCGAGGTATTCACACACGCGCTCGAGCTCGCCCGCGATGACGCCGTCGCCGAACGCCTCCTCGCTCGTGCCATCGCCATCACGCAGCACGATATCCTCGAGGTCGACCCGAAGGCCCTCATCGGTCGGCGTTATCCTGACGCGGCCGGCGATAGCTACCTTCTCGACGCGCGCGCCGTCGATCGCCTCCGACAGGTAGATGCCCGGATGCCGCTGCACCGTGGGCACACCGGCATCGCCAGCGTCGCTCGCAACGACGAGCTCGGCTCGCCCCTCGCGATACGGCAGCTCGACAGCGAACCACAGCTCCGACGAGAAGGTGGAGTGGTGGTACAGCATGATGCTCGGCGGTGCCCCATTCCGCCCTTCCTGGTAGACCTGCCGAAACGGCCGGACCAGATTCGCCGACCCCAGGCGACCGAGCTGTACGAAGCTGCGCGACACCTCGCCCGCACCCACGACATCCGTCGTATCCCCGGGCAGGTTGCCATCGCCCTCCGTCCCCGATTGCCCGCCAGCGACGACGACGTCTGCCCCGTCGCGAGCGTCGCCATCTACAGCGGCGCCGTCCACAGCGCCGACTCCGAGCGGTGACCCGTCGGCGCGCTCACCGCAGCCCGTGCCGCACGCGAGTGCCAGCCACGCGCTCGCCAACTTGCCAATGCCGCTCGCGGGCGATGTGCGGGCTCGAGTCATGTCTTGGTTCTTGTCAGCGCCGACGCCCCGGTGCCAGCAGACTTTGCCAGAAAATGAACATTTCACCTCCAGATACCGGAGGGCGTGGCTCGAATTCTGGAAACTATGTATCACTGTCGGCCATGTCTGAGCTCTATTCGCGCGCCGCTCGCGAGCTCGTGCATGCCGTGCGCGGACGCCGATCGCAGGTCGCGCTGGCGCGCCGCCTCGGCTATCGCGGCAACCCCGTGACGGACTGGGAGGCGGGGCGCAGCCAGCCCGACGCGGTCGAGATCCTTCACGCGGCGCAGCTCGCGCGCTTGCCGGTGGTCGCCGCCTTCGAGAGGTTGCACGGCGGGCCCGTGCCGCGCACGAGCGACGGCCGCGTCGACCTGCCGAGCTGGCTCGACGCGATCCGCGGCTCGAGCTCGATGGCGGCGCTCGCGCACAGGCTCGGCCGCTCCCGCCACTGCGTGCGCCGCTGGCTCTCCGGCGAGTCGCGCATCAAGCTGGCCGATTTTCTCGAGCTGCTCGACGCGGTGACGGGCCGCGCGCACGACTGGGTCGCCGAGCTCGTCCCGATCGAGCACGTTCCGGCGCTGCTCGAGCAGCACACGCGCGCCTCTCGCGCGCACACGCTGGCGCTCGAGCTACCCTGGACGGAGGCCATCCTGCGCGTGCTCGAGACCAGCGCCTACCGCCGCGACCCGCGCCGGAGCGAGGCGCTCATCGCAGCCTGGCTCGGCATCCCCGTCGCGAGCGTCGAAGCCGCCCTCGCCCGGCTGAGCGAGGCGGGCGTGTTGACGCGCGAGCGCGGCCGCTACGTCGTCCAGCGCGAGCTCAGCATCGACACGCGCTCCACGCCGGAAGCGGGCCGCCAGCTGCGGCGGCACTGGCTGTCTGCCGTGCTCGATCGGGCGCGCGCGCCGCACCCCAGCGACTGGGCGGCTTACAACGTGATGAGCCTGTCGCGCGCCGACCTCGAGCACGTCCGCGAGCGCCTCAAGGCCAGCTACCGCGAGCTGCGCTCCGTCGTGAGCGCATCGACGCCCGCCGAGGAGGTGGCGCTCGTCTTGATCCAGCTCGTGCACTGGCCAGCGCCGCAGTAGCCGCAGGTCTCGGCAACGCCTCCGCGCTGCTGGCAGCGGCGCTGCGCGCTGGCGGCCTGCCGAGCGCTGATAGCGGGTCCGCGCTCAGAACGCGGGGATGCCGGACGGCCTCGTGCCGAAGTACTGATGGATGTTGCCTGGCGTCACGTTGGCGCCCGTGTCCGTCGACGCGTCGAGCGACGCTCGCATGGCAAAGGCGCTCGAGTTGACACCGCTGCAGCTGGGCGAAGCTTCACCCAGGTCGGTCGCGAGCGCGGTGACGGCGAAGCAGCCGGCGCGGGCCGCGGCGCAGTATTGCCCGCGCATCGCCGCGCCGGGCGGCGGTGCAGCGTTGGTCTTCCCGCTCACGAACAGGTGATCGGCGTCGGCCTTCAGGTGCCCGCTGCAGAAGCCAACCCCCGAGCCCGCGAGCGCCAGCTCGAGCGTGTCGGCGGGCTTGTCCGTGAGCAGATGCATGATCACCTGGCTGTTCGTCGGCGCCGCCCGATCGGCCACGGCGATCCACCCCTGCACGCTGCCGGTCGAGCCCGAGATGTGATAGGCGCCGCCCATGCCCGTGGCCTGGCCTTCGACCAGGTAGAAGTCGTTGCCCTCGCTCGCTTCCACGGGGCCCGCATCGGCAACGGCGACCGCGGCCTGATCGAAGCCGAACGCGACCCAGCCCGCGCCTCCCACGGGGCCGGCGGGAAACTCGAGCAGGCACTGCAGCTTCACGCCGAAGGTCTGCCCACCCGGCAGCGTGTAGCTGACGCTCACCGGCGACGCGGTCAGACATTCGTGAGCCGAGGGATCGGTGTCGAGCCCGAGCACCCGATCGTCCAGGTCCTTCACGATGCGCAGGAGATCCGTCGGGCCACCGCTGAAGAAGCGCTCGCGCACGGCGGTGCCGAGGTCGATGTCCGCGCTCCCCGCCGCTTGCCGCTGGCGGGCCGAGCCCAGCTCACCGAGCGGCGGCAGGGCGACGGCGTACTGGGCGTTCGCGATCAGCTCCGTCGGCGTCGCCTCACGCACCGGTGGATACACTCGAGGCAAGGTGATGCGGAGAGGTTCGTCGGACTCACCCTCCGCCGTGCAACCCAGCCCCAGGATCAGAGCGCAGACGATGTAGAAACGCATCGATCCTCGATCGGCACGCCCAGTACCGATCGGGAGCGCAAATCGTCACGTCGCGGCATGGCCGAGGTGTGGAGCGGCGCGTCGCCCTCACATGCGCGCATCGGGTGGCTCAAGCTGCGCCGGCCGCGCCGGCGGGGCGCTGGCGCCTCAGCGAGCGGATCGCCATGAAGGTAAAGGCGAAGAGCAGCACGCCCACGAGCAGGAACAGCACCGAGAAGCCCGCCGCTTCCAGCACGACACCGAGCAGCGCCGTGCCGATGCCGCTGCCGAGGAACAGCGAGAAAGCGAACAAGCCCACCGCCGTGCCCCGCCCCCGCGGGAACGCCTCCGTCGCCCGCGTCTGCAGCGTGGTGTGACACAGGATGAAGCCCGCGCCGAGCAGGCAGCACGCCAAGGCAACCCACGCCCAGTGGTTGGCCAAGGCGCTCAGCAGGTACGCCGCGCCGAGCGCGCCGCCGCCGCTCGCGAGCAGCTCGAGCTCGGAGAAGCGCCGCAGGATGGGCGGCAAGAGCTGCGCGGCTACCAGCTGGGCGACGCCCATCAACGACAGTACGCCGCCGATCGCCAGCGAACCGAGCGCGAAGCGCGCCTCGAGCAAGCCGCTCAGGTACGAGAAGCCGCCCATGAACAGGAAGCCCTCCGTGGCCACGAGCGCCAGGAGCGGCCGCATTCCGGGCGCGCGCAGCACGTCGATGTAGGGGTGCCGCTCTCCCGCCACGGTCGGCCGCTGCCGCTCGGATCGACCGGCCAAAAACAGGGCGATCGCCGCCATCCCCGCGAGCCCGCCGAGCGAAGGAAACACCGCGCGCCACGACATCAGCGCGGCGATGCTGCCGCCGAGGCTCGTGCTCAGCGCCTGGGCGGCCCCCGCCCGCGCCATCAGCCGCCCGAGCGTGGCCTGCCGCCGCGAGTACGGCACCGTGTCGCCGATATACGCGAGCGTCAACGGGATCAGCCCCGCCGCCGCGGCGCCCGTCAGCGCGCGCAAGGTCACGATCGCTCCGAACGAGGGCCAGAGCGACGTGCACGCCGTCCCGACGCTGAACGCCAGCATCGCGTACGAGCAGACGGCGATCTTCCCGTAGCGATCCGCGAGCGGACCGAACATCAGCTGGCACAATCCGTACGGAAGCATGTAGGCCGACACCAACCACGCCGAGCGCGCCAGCGACACGTCGAGCTCTACCGCCAGCATCGGCAGCAGCGGCGCCACCACCCGCGCGTCCAGGTTGACCATGAACACCGCCGCGCTCAGCGCGGCGAGCAAGCGCCCCTGGGCGGTGTCGAGGCCGGGTTCTTCTCGAAGGTCCATGTCCGCTCGAGCTGGACGATAGTGAAAAACGCTAGCGAGCCGAGTAGTTTGTCGAATGGCTCCCGGCTCGTGCGTCATGGGGAGGCTGGCAGCGACCCGGAGCCAGCCGCTGTGCACCGCCTCGTTGGCCGCGGCGTGCCCCGCCCAGGAGAAAAACAGTGAAACTCTACTTCAGCCGGAACCTGAACCCGCGCGTCGCCGTGGCGGTGGCACGCCACCTCGCCGTTCCCGTGGAGTACATCCACGCGGCGCCCCTCGACCCGTCGCAAGAGGAGAAGTTTCGAGCCCTCAACCCCAACCTGCGCGTCCCCATCCTGGTCGAGGGCGACCAGTCGCTCTGGGAGGCCGACGCGATCGCGTGCCGCCTTTCGCAGCTCATGGGCTCCGAGTTCTGGCGCACCGGCGCCGCGCTGCCCGACATGATCCGCTGGATCAGCTGGGGCAAGAGCAACTTCGTCGCCGCGTGCGACAAGGTGCACTTCGAGCGCATCACCAAGCGCCGCTATGGGCTCGGCCCGACGCGCGACGAGGTGGTGGCCGAAGGGCTCGCCGAGTTCGCCGTCGCGGCGAGGCTGCTCGATCAGGTGCTGAGCGGGCGCGAGTGGCTGGTCGGCAGCGCCATCTCCTACGCAGACTTTCGCGTGGCGACCGTGCTCCCCTTCGCAGACCTCGCCGGCCTGCCGCTGGCCGACTACCCGCACGTCGCCGCCTGGCACGCGCGCTTGTGCCAGCTCGATGCCTGGCGTGATCCATTCGCGGGGCTCGAGGCGCCGGCGCTGCCCGAGGTGCCGCGCTTCGATGCAGCGACACTGACGAGCGCGGTGCGCTGAGCGTCGGCCGCCACGGGCCCGGTGCGCCCGCGCGTGGCGGGTCGGCGCGGAGCCTCAGCGCTTCGAGCTTCCCGCCTGCGGCACCCCCGGCGCGACCTCCTCGGGCGTCGCGCCGAGAGCAGCCGGCGCCCCCGTCGCGCCCGTCGCTCCGAGCGCCTCGATCGCCGCCAGCACCTCGCTCGCGTGCACGCCCGGATCGACGTCGGGCCAGACGCGCGCGACGCGCCCGCCCGCGTCGATCAAGAAGGTGACGCGCGAGCTCAGCCCGATGCGGCTCGGCACGCCGTACGCGCGCGTGATGCTGCCGTCTTCGTCAGCCACGAGCGGGAAGGGGAGCTGCTCTCGCTCGCCGAAGCGGCGGTGGCTCGCCGCCGAGTCCTGTGACACCCCAAAGATGGTGACGTCGATCGCGGCGTAGCGCTCGAACGCATCGCGGAACGCGCACGCCTCGCGCGTGCAGCCCGGCGTCGCGTCCATCGGGTAGAAGTAGACCACGGCAGCGCGCCCGCGCGCGTTCGACAGTCGCACGGCCTCGCCCGTGCGGGTGATGCCGCCGAGATCGGGCGCCGGAGCGCCGACGGGCAGCAGCCCCGTGCCACCATCTGGTCGTTGCACCGCACCGCAAGCGATGGCCAGCGTCAACGCGAACGCCAGCAGCGCTCGCGATAGCCTCGTCGCACCGATCGACAGAGAAGCGGCCTGCGGCTCGAACGAACGGCGATGCGGCACCATGGTCGGTGCTCACCCTAGCATGAGCTCCGAGCACGGCCCGCCGCCGGATCGCGATACCGTCGGTGACCAGGTGTTCTCGACCCTGCCCAGCCAAGAGGCGACGATCGTGGTCGAAGCCTCGAAGACACCGCTCGCGCCCTTCGAGCTGCCGGGCTGGGTGGAAGTCTTCACCCGCTTGTAGCCACTCGTAACGGCTTGTGGCGACCTTGTAGCGGCTCGCAGCGCTGGCGCGCCCGAGCTTCCGTCGGTTGCGGCGACAACGGGCTTTTCCCCCCGCGGTCGCCGCAGTAACGAGGGTGGTATGTCTGACCGCACGCGCCTCGCCAGCCTCTTCACCGACCACGCCGTCTTGCAGGCGGGCCTGCCGTGTCCCGTCTGGGGGTGGGACGCGCCGGGCCGAGCGCTCACGCTGCGCCTCGGCGACCTCGTCGCGTCCACGCACGCCGGCGCCGACGGTCGCTTCCGCTTCGAGCTGCCGCCGTCGCCGCCAGGTGGCCCGCATCGCTTGACGATCGAGGGCTCGAGCCACGTCGTGCTCGAAGACGTGTGGTTCGGCGAGGTGTGGCTGGCGTCGGGTCAATCCAACATGGAGTGGAAGGTCGCCGCCTCGCGCGACGCTGACGCCGAGGCCGCGAGCGCGCGCTGGCCCCTGATCCGCAGCTTCAAGGTCGAGCCGCGCCCGAGCCTCACGCCCGAGGCCGAGTGCGGTGGTCAGTGGGTGGTGTGCGATCCCGACGCCGTGAACGACTTCTCCGCCGTTGGCTACTACTTCGCGCGCGACGTCCACCGCGCCCGCGAGGTGCCCGTCGGCATCATCGACTCCACCTGGGGCGGCACCTGCATCGAAGCCTGGACGAGCCTCGAGGCCCTCGCCGGCGTGCTGCCCGATCTGCCCGAGCAGCAAGCGAGGCTCAGCGCCGAGCTCGGCGAGCTGCCTCGCCTCCGTGTCGAGTACGAGCGCGCCGTCGACGCCTGGCAGCGCGGCCACCTGCCGGCAGACACCGGCAATCGCGGCCTCGAGCGCGGCTGGGCCAAGCCCGGCTTCGACGACGCCGGCTGGCGCAGCCTCACCTTGCCCACGTTCTGGCAAGCGCACGGCATGGCTTTCAACGGCGTCGTCTGGTTCCGTCGCGCCGTCGACGTGCCGAGCGCGTGGGCGGGGCAAGAGCTGCGGCTCAGCCTCGGCGCCATCGACGACTTCGACGACACCTATTTCGACGGCGCAGCCGTCGGTCGCACGCCGCCGGGCACGCTCGACTCCCACCGCCTGCCGCGCCGTTATTCGATCTCCGCCGAGCGAGCGAGCGCGGGCCGCCACGTCATCGCGGTGCGCGTGTTCGATCACTTCGGCGCCGGCGGCTTTGCGGGTCCCAGCGGGCAGATGTTCCTCGAGTGCCCCGCGCGCGGCGAGCGCCTCCCGCTCGCGGGCCCCTGGCGCGTCGAGGTCGAGCGCGAGATCCCGCTCGTGCCCATGAACGTGTTCCAGTCGTTCCCGCCGGCGCCCCTCGCGCTCGCGCAGCAGCACGCGCCCGCGGCGCTCTATCACGGCATGATCGCGCCCCTCATCCCTTACGCGATCCGCGGCGCCCTCTGGTACCAGGGCGAGAGCAACGTCGACCGCCACGCGAGCTACCGCGCCCAGCAGGTCGCCCTCATCCGCGATCTTCGCACGCGCTGGGGCCAGGGGCAGTTCCCCTTCTACTACGTCCAGCTCGCCAACTTCACGGCCACGCCCACCTGGCCCCTCTTGCGCGAGGCCCAGGCCGAAGCCGGCACCGAGCCCGAGACGGGCATGGTCGTCAGCCTCGACATCGGCGATCCGAACGACATCCACCCCACCAACAAGCAGGAGGTCGGTCGCCGCCTGGCGCTGCTCGCTCGCGCCCGAACCTACGGCGAACGTTCGCTCGCGCACGAAGGCCCGCGCCTCGAGCGCATCCGCGTCGAAGGCGCCCGCGTGCGCGTCCGCTTCGCCCAGGCCGAGGGCCTCGGCACGAGCGACGGCGAGCCTCCGCGCGGCTTCTCGCTCGCAGGCCCCGACGGCCGCCACCACCCCGCGAGCGCCCAGATCGAAGCCAGCGAGGTGCTGCTCGAGAGCCCTGCCGTGCGGGAGCCCCGCGCCGTCCGCTACGCCTTCGTCGACACGCTCGACGCCAACCTCGAGAACGCCTCGGGCCTGCCCGCGGCGCCCTTCCGCACCGACCCGCTCACAGTCTGAAGCGCGAGCCCGCCGCCAGCGGCACGTCGAAGAGAAGTTGCCCACCCCGCGTGCTCGGCTCGCAGCGAGCCTGCGCGCGGAGCCGCCGGAGCGCTCAGCCCCGCACGATCACCTTCGGCAGCTTGCGCATGCCCACGTGCGACTTCTGCGGCGGACGATGCGCGGGCAAGAGCTCGACGTGCGACTGTCGCTCGCGCGAGCGCGTCGCTGCGGGGCTCGAGCCGATGTTCGCCTCGTCGTTCTCGGCGCGAGCGGCGCTCGTCAGGTTGTCGCGGGCTCGCGCGAGGGCGGCGCCGAGCCGCGCCAGATCGGCGGCGAGCTCGGCGGCGTTCGGGTAGCGGGCTTCACGCTCCTTGGCGAGACAGCGCGCGATGATCTTGTCGATGACGCGATGGGGGAGGTCGTTCGAGCCCGGGCGGCGCGACGCGGGCGGGGCCTCGACGCGCAGGTGCTGGCGGAGCACGCCGAGAGCTTTGCCCTCGAACGGGGGGTGGCCGGCGACGAGCTCGTACAGGATGGCGCCGAGAGAGTAGATGTCGGAGCGGGAGTCGAGGCGGTGGCCTTCGATGTGCTCGGGCGAAGCGTAGGCGTGCAGCTCGGGTGAGCCCGAGAGCAGCGCGTCGGGCGAGGCCTCGACCAGCGAGGCGATGCCGAAGCCGCCGACCTTGACGGACTCGTAGGCGCGGCCGGCGCTGCGGCAGCTGATGCGCTCGGGCGACAGCGCCCCGTGGATGACACCGACGCCGTGTGCCGCCGCCAGCGCCTCGGCGCACTGCGCCCCGATGCGCACCGCGCGCGCGAGATCGAGCTCCTCACCGGTCGCGAGCACGTCGCGCAGCGTGGCCCCCTCGGTGCTCTCGGTGACGAGGAACGGCCAGGCGCCGGTTGCCACGCCGCGCCCGACGGCCTCGACGATGTTGGGGTCGCCGAGCCCGGCGAGCTGGGCGACGTCGTGCCAGATCTTGCTCGCGGCTCCGATGGCACGGCGCGGTAGGAACTCGAGGCACACTGC
>Ga0247763_1000041_pt1 | contig 51971 bp, 80 predicted proteins | sample UWRJL141409B4_FD_179926 | JGI IMG/M metagenome (GOLD analysis project Ga0247763, IMG submission 179926) | Plant litter microbial communities from Arlington Agricultural Research Station in Wisconsin, United States - UWRJ-L141-409B-4 | ecosystem: Environmental > Terrestrial > Plant litter >... | reverse complement strand
CCCCACTTCTTTTCTTCCAACGTACCGGTCCCCCACCCTCTAAAAAACCCCATTAAAAAATATTTATAAAAAAAAAAAAAAAAAAAACAAATCCTAACTCATCATCCCTACAACACTGTACCTTGATAATCAAATAGCTTCAGGATATACATCTCCTCCTATATCCACCTCTGAGAGAGGATCTCACCATGATGTATAACCTCAAAATCCGTCAGGATCATATCAACCAAAAGGTTGGTAACTTCGGATCTAAGAAACTCAGTTCATTCGCGATCGATCAAATGATCGAACAAGAAGAGAAGAGGATCATGAGAAGGAGAGTACTCTGTAACGTATGTTACGAGTACAAGAGCGTAACAGGAGAATGTAGTTGTTGATCTTCTAGTATCATGATCCTGAAAAGGATCTTGGTACTACTAGATCAAAGGGATCTAGTACAACAGAAGGAGAGTACAATGTCCGAGATCACTGGTCAGATGGATCTCATCGATGGTTCCGAGGTCACCGAGGAACTCTCCATCGAGACCATCGTTGGAGATCTTCTGGAAGGTCTCGAGAACGAGATCTTCTCACCCTACAAGGTTTGGAAGGTCATGAGCTCGACCTTCGAAGCACTCGGAATCGACCAGAAGCGACCTTCTCAGATGATGTACAACTACGATCGCAATGGTCTCATCAATGGGACCAAGGGTGCCAAGAGGTACACCCACGAAGAGGTGAAGAAGTTCGTCACGAAGTTCGTCACCAAGCACACCAACTGAGCCAAGGGAACGAAGGAACCACGAAAGTGGTTCCTTCCTTCCATGGATCTTGGAAGGGTTCCAAGATCTTTGGTTGGAAGGAAACCATCATGGAACAAGAGTTCGTACTCGAGTGCATTCGTTGCGATGCAACTGTGGTAGTGGTCGCTGAGGAGGAACCATTCGCCGAGGAAGTAGTCTGTGGAACTTGTCTCGAGGAGGAACTGAGGAACCACTGAATAGGGTGGTACCGCTGAGCCGGAATCGTACTCGGAGTACGGAGTCGGCCCTGTGGCACCAGTCTGGCCACAACCAGGAGTACCATCAGTCTCATTGGAGGACAAGATGTCCGCATTGGTCAAGGTCTACTTTGAGGAGCTCGCTCAGGGCAACGTTCCTTCGGAATCGGCACCGGAGACGATCGCGTACAAGAAGTGGTCGAGGAACCACGAGGCGGAGCGAATCGTGAGGGCGTCGTGCCTCTCGGTGTACGGGTCGGACTACTATCTCCTCGGATCGTACGTCTAGTCCGGAAGGGGACGTGGGGTACTGGCTCCGGTCAGTACTCCACACGGACTTAGGTTCCATATCCGGGGTAGTAATCGGCATTGAATTCCTAGGGTCTCATAACCGTGTTTACGCTTGCAAATAGTAGGTAAAGAGTTACGATCTCGCATTGAGGGCGTTATTTTAGTAAGGGGTATGTTATACACGTATGAAACTAGGAATTCGAATGAAGGATTTACTATTATACCTAGTTATTAATACTTGTATAATGCTGTAGTCTAATTAGGCAATTAATAAATCTGAATAGCGGATCGAATAGAGAAAAGTGCTAGATTCCAACCTGAATAGACCGATATTACAGGATCGTAGAAAGGTAGCGAATTACTGAGGTTTCAGACATATAGGTTTCTAACTAAAGCCAAATATCGTGAGGTAGGAGGGATTACCAAAGATCGAGCCGCTTGCGTTATCAGCTCTATTACGTTATAATATATATAGTGATTAATTCGATCACCTATCTCACCTAGAGAGGGAAACCAAAAGTGATCATCTACGAGTACAATGTCACCTTGGTAACCGAAGCAGACTCGACAAGGCCGGGTTTGGCATTCCGTATCCAGTTCGAAAACGAGGAGGAGTTCCAACGGTGGATCGCCCTTCCCGAGTTCGCTCAGGCTCTGCACGAGGGGTTCATGGGAGAGAGCGTGGGCGCCGGAGTCGACCCGAATTCGGCGCTGGTCAGGCACTGGGACATGCATACGAACAAGTTCTACCTCAGTATGCACCTTCTCACGGCCATTCTCGACAAGGCCTACGAGATGACGAAGGCGTCCGGCCCGTCCGGAGCGGCCGGTAGGCCACCGGCTCGGGTGTTGCGACTCACGACCTCGCGGGAAAGAAGGCTCGATCCTAGGACTCGTAGAGGTTGGTAGTCACTCAGCTTTTCAGCTGAGACCACTTGAATGGTCCTAGAGAACCTGAGGTATACTAAAAAGAAAAACAAAACACTTCAACCACTAACACACCCACCCCAAAACCCTCCGCACACCTACCCTCCAAACCACCGCAACCCCAAACAGGAGGCGATGATGCCGAAGAGCAACCTGCAACAAAAACTCGAGGAGAACCGCAAAAAGGTTCTGGCTCAGAGGTGGCGGCAGGCAGACAACACGGTTCGCCGTCAGAGCACGGACTTCGTTCCGGCCAAGAAGAAGTCGAAGCCGCTGGGGTACAAGATGCAGAACACGTTTGAGCGGTCGCTCAAGGGTGTGCCGGGCGGGCGCGGAGGCGCATCCATCATCAAGATGGTCGCGGCCAAGGGCACAGGTACGAAGACGGTCGACAAAGCGCCGGGGACGATGAAGTCGATGCGGAACGCGAACACGACTCAAGGGTCTTACAACACCACGGTGCTGCAAGACCAGACTGGTGACGTGGTGAGCAACGCACAAGGGAGGCGGATGTGACACGGCTAACCGTGACCATCGAGGTCGACGAGACCCTGAAGGACCTACAGGAGTGGGTTTCGGAGATCGATCGGGAGCTCGCCGGCGACGATGCCATCAATCCGGAGGACGTGACCGTGGGCGAGATCGTAGGCCTGTTGTACTCCGAGGGTTCCATTGGCTACCAGGTGCTCGAGCAGAAGGTGGTAGAGCTATGACCATTGTGTTCCTGATCGTCTTCACCGTCTGCGGAGCAGCAGCCATCGCGTACCTAGAAGGGTGACCTCCATTCCTCACAGGCCCGAAGATCGCTTCGCGATCCAATCGTGCGTGTGGGGTTTGGAAGCTACCTGCTCGAGGTAGTTTAACTAAGGTTGGAGAACCGATGAAGCAACTGGAGACGCAGGCGACGGTAATTCACCGTCGCCTGATCGAGGACTCGCCGAAGCTGTTCAAGCCACCGGTGCAGCCGGCCTTCAGCTGGGAGATGATTCCGCTGGATGAGGCCGACGTGGACTGGGAGGACAGGAGCTACCACAAGATCCTGGTCTGCAAGAACCACCCGAGGACGCGGTACAGCTCGAAGAACCCGTTCGACCGCTCGGTGTTCATGCTGGCCGGAGTCAGTGGGGCAGAGCCGTTCTTTGACGAGGACTGCAACTGCCGCGGGTCGCTGATGTACTTCAAGAAGGACGGACGATGAGCAAGCTGCGCTACGCCATCTGGGCCGCTCTGGAGCAGACACAACTGGACAGCAAGCTGACCGTTCGTGAGGCTGCCGAGCTGGAGAAGGCCATTCTGGCCAACATGCCGCACCCCCACCAGGCCGCTGCGGACCACGAGCCGTGTGACACGTGCGGCAGGACCTACGGGGAAGGGAACCACTCGTGACCAAGATCGTGAAGGTCACCTACACGTACCTGATCGAGGATCAGGACGAGGAGGGTGCCGAGGAGATGCGAAGGGCGTACGCAGAGGGTCGTCTGACCGATGACGACATCAAGGGTACTGCCTTCAGTGGTACCGTGAAGTTCGAGGAGGACAAGTGAAGTTCCAGATCTGGTGCACCAGGCACGATGCCCCTGCGCTCACTGACGACAATACAATTCGGCACCTCGAGCTCGGGGTGATGCAGGTCGACGAGGACCACCTGTACTGCCGGTACGGTAGTTCGGATCCGACGGAGCACACGTTCGTGCTGCGTGTTAAGGGCGACGTGGTCATGATCGACCCGCCCGGCAAGATCGTTCCTTAGTTCGTAGTCATCCTCACACTGTGAGGGTGGCCATGTCCTAAGGAGGTGATATGACACCCGAAGAATTTGTTCGGAACAAGCACCAGATACGGGTTGCTGATCGTGAGCACCAGTCCAAGAAGTTCCGAGCGGAGTGTTCCTGCGGCACGTTGATCTCGAGATGGAGAGCGACGTACCAGGAAGCGATGGGGAACGCCGAGTACCACATCAAGAACAAGATTCGAAGAGAGGTTAAGTACCGTGAAGCTCGAGGAATTGGGTAAGTTGATGGCCGGCCTGCCTCACAGCCAGTACGGGCAGTTCGGCAACGCCGAGGATGTCCTGGACCGCGTCAACCAGGAGGTTCACAAGGCTGCGATGGCGGCTTCGGGAGTTCGCGCCGACCAGTTGGCCGACGAGAACCTGGAGGGCAAGCCCATCGTGCTCCTCTACTGGTCCACGTTGTCCCTGATGTACACGCAGGTGTACATCGAGGCGGCCAAGCAGCAGACGTACTTCAAGGAGCTGGGATGACTCGGCGGAAGTACACCATCGAGATCGCCGTGCAGGATGCCGCGGAGGAACAGGGTTTCCGCAACTTCGAGGCTGGCCTGAGTTCCCTCACCAGCAAGAACGTTCCGGCCAGCTCCGGCTGGACGATCCTGAAGTGCGAGGACGAGAAGGTGTACGACACCTTCGACCTCAACGCACCGAAGGATCCGTGCTGGGAAGCCATCCTGGACAAGATCAAGACGCTCGAAGCGGGCGGCTACCGTCTGGCGTCGAGGTCGGCGAGCTACCAGATGCCCCGAAGTGGAGCCAAACAGCGGGGCCTGTTCTGCGTCTACAAGGGACGCAGGATCAACAGGCCCGACGACGGCACGGTGGACGTCTTCCACATCGAAGCCTACATCGACCGCGACAAGAACGTCAAGGTCGATGTCGACGGGCCGTTCACGGACTCGTACGACGAGTACTGGCTCACACTGGCCGACAGTGCGCGCATGTCGCACATCGTCACCACGGACTGGGTGCACCGCACCATCTCGAAGGACAACCCCGAGGCAGTCGCCGCTGGCGGAGGAGGTCACGGAGGTACGGAGTTCCGCTTCGTGATCGACGAGGAGACGGCGGAACGCTTCCGGAAGCAGGAGTTCAGGGTCGAGGAACTCGACGCGGTCGAGCCCGACGACGGCCGGCGGTGGATCGTGGTCACACGCAACTGCTGGTTCCAGGGAGTCATTCCGCCGAAGCATCGTCACCTGTTCAAGGTGAACGCGGAGATGATCAAGGGCTTCACTCCGGCCAGGAACGACATCTGATGAACGAGGAGGAGCGTCAGCGCATCGAGATGGGTGATCCTACGCCCGTAGGTGAGATCGTCATCGGTCTCACGTTCTTCCTGGGCATCGTCGGCCTGATCGTCTCCATCGTCCTGGGAGTGATCTGATGGAGATCGTCCTGGTGCTAGTAGGACTCCTGACCTCCTGCCTCGCAGGTGGGTTTCTCCTCGGGTCGACGATCCACCACTTCGAAGAGAAGAAGTTCGGCGACAGCACACACAAGTACCACTTCTGGCCGAACGGGAGGTAAGGTCAAAAAGATCTTCAAAGAATTCCCTTGAATGTTCCCTTGATCCTCATGTATAATTAAGTTAGCCAAGCAAGCTGGCTAACGGAGGAGGTGACTCACATGAAGGACTTCGTCTGGACCCGCAAGGGTACCGAGTGGGGCTGAGCACGATCCGGCGCGTCTCCAATTCCAACTAGAGGAACTGATGCATCCTTCGCTGCATCCGACTTGCCGCCGTTAGCGGCTCCCAAGTCTCCGTAGCTCAATGGCAGAGCAGCCTCCCGCTGCAGCATGGGGTAAGGCGTTTGTAGCAGGTTCGATTCCTGCCGGAGATACGCAACAAGAAAGGAGTCCACCGTGGACAGTCACAAGAAGGACCGTATCGAGCGGTTGGCACGCGAGAACACCTACGACGGTGCACTGAGTGACATGACCGTCGAGGAGATCCTGTTCAACCTCCTGGTTGACGTCGCCGAGGCCTACGAGGCCGAGATCCAGGTCAACGGTGATCTCGACGTCAGTCAGGCTCGGGACGTGATGCTCCAGGGGCTGAAGGAGAACCTGGAGCACAACGACCGACAGGAGTAGCCATGGGAGAGATGGCAGACCACGACAGAGAGATGTTCGAGGACGAAGAGCGCGATCCGAAGCTCGCGTACCTCAAGTGGATCCGCGAGCGTCTACTGACTCGTGCCAACCCGGGGTACATCCACTGCCGGAAGTATCCGGAGTTCGGAATGATCTGGAAGGACGAGATCGACCAGGTCATCGAGGACTACAAGCTCGTTCGCGACTACGGTCCGCAGGACGACGCACCGCTCAAGGCCACGATTCAGGCAGCTGCCTACGGCATGCTTTCGCCCGACAAGCTCACCGGCAAGACGGTGTACATGTCCGATGTGCAGCAGGAGATCCTCGACCGCCTCGCCAAGAAGATGAATGAGAGGAACAACATGTTCGACACCGAAGCCCTGCGCCGAGAGGCCCGGCTCCTGCTCCAGCAGGCCGACGCCATGGACGGCGTTCCGCAGAACGACCTGTTCCAGGACGGTCAGGTCATCACGTTCAAGAAGAAGTTCAACACCGGGCGTGCCTACAGCTACGCCGCTGTCAAGGTCGCCGCGATCCGCGCTGGCGAGTACTGGTACACCACGTCACAGCGTCCGGGCGCACTGATGGGACGGCTGAGCTGGTACGGCCTGCTCGAGGGCATCGGCGTCGAGAACCTGTACACCATCGAGGTCCTCGACGTGGACTCGTCGATCCCGCTGAAGGAGTGGGTCAAGGGCGTGCAGGAGGCTCTCGAGGCCGAGATCGAGATGCCGCCGGCGGTGCAGGATGCCGCTGAGTGACGACGAGGACAGACTGCTCACCCCCAGTGAGGTGGCCAGACTGTTCCGCGTCGACCCTAAGACGGTGACCCGCTGGGCTGCTGCTGGCCGCATCAGCAGCATCAAGACGCCTGGTGGGCACCGTCGGTTCCACGAGTCCGAAGTTCGCCTGCTCCTGGGGGAGCTTTTTAGCCAGAGCAACACGGAAGGGTACGTCTGATGGCCCAAGAGAAGTCGCCGATCAAGGCGCCCAAGGACGACTACACCCTGGCCGAGCTGATCGAGGCCTTGTGCGAGATCCGCGACAAGGACCCCGAGGTGTACGGCAAGAAGAAGGTCGTCCTCAAGACGCCGGGCAGCCGGCTCTACCCGAACGCCAGCTACAAGGTCGTCGTCGACCCGAGCTACAAGATCGAACAGGACAAGCGAATCCAGATCTGGCCCGGTGGGTACGTGCTGTGAGGAACCCGTTCAAGCTCCGTGACGGCAACTGGGATGGTCCTACGTTGGCGTGCGGCGAGCTGGTCGGAACCGCATTCGCGGTAGTCGTCGGCGTAGGCGGACTCGTCGGCGGCGTAGCACTGTACCTGTTCGGATAGGCATTACACCTCCATTCGGTGTACAGGCACCATGGGATGGGGGCTCCGTGGAGATTCCGTTAGGGATCCGCCCTCTGAGGACAGGGCAAGGGGGAAGCGCCGGTTCGAATCCGGTGTACGGAGCGAGAAGGGAGGGCAGAGTCATGGTCTGACGTTAGAACTGCACAGGATACACCCATTGATGAGGACTGCATGAGGGTGGATGGAGCCGGAACTCCGTCCACCCGATGGGGTACTCAACTTGGAGGTGATAGCATGCGTGGACTGACCTGGATCTATCCCGACAGGAAGCGATGCTATCGGTGCAGGAAGTACCTTGGCATCACCATCATAGATGGCCTGTACGATTCGTACGCCTGCGCAGGTAGGCCACATCCCGATCGTGCACCGCCAGAGACATGGCCCAGGCAGCACTTCGTCTGGGTAAATGGTCAACGGCGCAAAGAGGAACAACAAGGATGCATATGTCTGCGACTTCTGTGGCCGTTGGCATATCGGGAAGAAGAGGAGGTGACATGAAACCGTTAGGATTGTTCGCAGCCATCGTAGGCGTCGGACTGCTGCCCGCCGTGGGTGTCGGTCACGTCATGGCAATCGAGCACAAGGACTACACCCCTGTCGTGACCCCCACGCCAATGGGTACGCCTCGACAGGACTTCGGGAGCTGCACCACGTGTAACGTGACGCCTGTTCCTACGAAGAGCACGAAGAGCACCAAGGCCCGTGTGGAGTCTGTAACGATTCCCACGCGTCGGGTTAAACAAGCCCCGAAGTCGTCGAAGCAAAACACCACACGGGCCCGGGAGGGGGTGCAAGATGAACCTACCACGTCAGCCCCCGAGCCGACGGCAGAAGAGACTGCAACACCGGTCAGAGAGCCGAACCCTGAAGAGGAATCGCCCCGACCTATCGAGCCTCCTACGCCGAAGCCTTGCATCGCACCCTGCGAAGCCGGAGACGCCGAGCCTGGACCTACTGCGGGCAATTCTGAGATGAAAGTTGCCCCTTGAAGGGTGCCGCGGGACCTCAGCTATAATTAAGTCAAGCCAAAAAAGCTAGGAGGTCAAAGGTGGACGACGCACTTCGCAAACAGCTCCAAGAGGACGCCGAGGTCGACTACCAGCAAGCGCTGGAAGACGATGCCGCAATCCAGGAGCGTGTCACGACGCAGCCGGATGTGTGCAGTGACATGGGCAGCGGCGTGCTGCCGGAAGAGCCGATTCAGGACTGGATCTTCACCTTCGGCTACGACCACGTCAACCCGATCACCGGCGAGACCCTCTTCAAGAGGTTTGTCAAGCTGCGCGGTACGTACGTGGGTGCGCGAATGGAGATGGTGCGACGCTTCGGCCGCCGCTTCGCCTTCCAGTACCCGCTGGACGAGGCGGGCAGATCGACCGGAATCATCATGAAGTTCAAGCTCACGGAGCTCGAGCTTCAGAACACTACGTCAAGGACGTACAGGTAAAGATCTTGCGCTAGAGGGCGTGAGATTCCCACAAGGACGGAGTATAATAAGATCATGGCAGTGCGAGGACGTCGCGGCAGCAAGGCCGCGCAGGAGACCCAGGAGACCACCGAGATGACGACCGAGACCACCACCCCCGACTTCACCGAGCCCGACTTCGACGTGGACGCCCCGGCGCCGGCGGACGCCGCCGAGGACACCGTCGAGGCCCCGACCGCCGACGAGAAGCCGGCCAAGGAGAGCAAGACCACCCGACCGGCCGTGCCGGAGGGCTTCATCGCCCCGGTCGAGTTCGCCAAGGTGCTGACGGAGCACCTCAAGAAGAACGGTCAGATGCCCGAGGGCAAGACCGAGGTCAAGCCGCAGGAGGTCTACTCCTACGTCAAGAACAACGGCCCGAACAGCAAGAACCCGTTCCCGCAGTACGCCGGCGACGCGATCAACCCGGAGACCGGCCAGCCGTACGCGCCGGGTCGCAAGGTCGTCCTCAAGGCCGAGGAGGGCATCGCCTGGTGGGACGCCAAGGTCGAGCGCGTCAAGGCCACGAAGCAGGCGGCGGCCGAGAAGGCCTCCAAGAAGGCCGCGAAGAAGGACGAGACGGTCACCGAGACCGCGACCGTCGAGCAGGTCCTCGAAGAGGCGGAGTAGCTACGAGGCCCAAGCAGGGCGTGTAGGGCTACTGTCCAGGGAAGGCCGCCAGCCACCATGTTGGCGGCCTTCCTTTTAATCTCGATCTAGTTACACAGTGACTTCCATTGTTAGATCTAGTATAATAAGAGGTAGCGTGGAGTTCGATAAGCCGCGTGCTCGCCGCATCGTAGGGGAGTGGCTGGAGGACAACTCTGCCATCCTCGAGGATCGTCAGTCCGACGAATCGTATACGTCGCCGGAAGCGTTTCTCAAAGATGACGCCGAGCTTCGTCAAGACCGAAGAGCCATGGAAGGGCTCTACGAACAACTGGAGCGTGACTGTGAGTGACGACGAGAAGCCTACTCCGGCTCTCTTCGACCACGCTGTGCGTGTGTACGAGGAGATGCTGAAGCAGAGTCGCAAGGAGCTGCCCCCGGGCGAAGAGCTCGAGCCCGTGTCCGAGGTGGACGTTTACACCGGCCACCTGACGCGACTGTTCGCGGATCTGAACATCGCGAACCCGTACTACACCAAGATCATGAACACGCTGGTCGAGCTGGGCTGCGTCGAGCAGTTGCGGCGAGGCGGTGGCAAGGCGCAGTCGAAGTGGGTGCTGTGCAAGGCGCCCGTCGAGGACATCTTCAAGGACTTCGTCGAACGGAAACGTCAGCCGCAGACGCGACTCCACCAGCTGGAGCAGCGCATCAAGGACCTCGTACGTATCACGCAGGACCAGGACGCTCGGATCGAGCGCCTGGAGGCAGCTGTCCGATGATAAACAACGACCCCCGCTGGGAAGGCGTGCTGCTGGGACTACGGGACCTCAACGAGCGTATCCGTACGCTGGAGGCCCTTCATCGCAAGGGTAGTAGTGGAGGCGACTGGGCGTTCGTCACGCTGGTCATCTTCTCTCTGATCCTGTTCTTCGGCACGATCATGGTCGTGTCCTGGTTCATCTGGGGGTAGTAGTGTCTATCAGCTGGGACGAAGCAAGTCAGTGTCCGCGGGACGGACTGACCGGCAAGGTCGAGAGCAGAAGGCGAATCCCGAAGGGAGCAGCAGAGGTCGGTGGACAGCTGGTCACACTCACCTGCCCTGGAACCAACTGCGAGTACAACGGCATCGGCTGGACGGTTCAGCTTCGTCCAGACGGAACAATTCCGGAGCCGGTCGAGCGCGGTCAGCGTGAGCGGAGCTTCCCAGTGCTGCCGGGGTCTGCGACTCGTGCACAGGCGGTCCGCGATGCCTTGGCGGAGCAGGTTGAACTCGAGCAGCGTGGTGGCGGCGAGATTCGAAACGTCTGACACCAGACGTTCAGAGTCTAACTCAAGCGTCTAAAGCCCTTACGTAGTGGGTTCAAACAACTACGTCCTCGCGTCTAACCCACCTGCTAACTCGTCTAATCATCGTCTAATCAACCTCGTGAAGAGAGAAAAATCATGGACGAAAAGTCGTCGTTCAAGCGTGGACGGCTACGGGACATCATCGACTACTTCTACGCATACCCCAACCGCGACATCCCGATCGCCGAGCTCGAGACGCACTTCAAGGGCAAGTACAATCGCGGAGCCATCCTGGCTTCGCTCTCGCACGTCACCAGCGAGACAGGACGCCGAACCAACGGGACGCCGATCAAGACCACGGATCGACGGTGGGTGTGGCGTCTGGACGTAGACGGGAATACGGGTGAGGCGAAGCAGCTCGAACGAGGTGACATCACGCTGGAGATCCTGAAGGAGCGTGACACGTACATCCTCTGTGAGGACGTCACGGACGGGAAGATCTACAAGCTCATCCTGGTAGGGTAGCTATGACCGAGAGGAAGGCGACGGCGGCGGACATCGACGCCTTCATCGAGGAGATGAAGCTGGCCGACCTAGAGGGCGCTACCAAGATGGCGCCCATCCCGTACGCTAAGTCGCGAGGCATTTACCCGCAGAAGGTCTACGGCGCTATTCGGCACCACAAGATCGAAGCGGAGCACTGTGCATGCGGGAGGACCGTCATCGACGTGGAGAGAGCGGATGAGTACTTCAAGCTCGGACGATACTCCAGCCAGCCGGCCGTACAGGCCACGGAGGAGATACCAGGGAGCGACGTGGACTCCGACGACGAAGTCGGCTGACAAGCCAGACGGCGTTTGGTGCCCGAAGCACAAGCTCAGGCACGGCTACATGGCCAAGGGCGGGCTAGGTATCAGCTACGAGGAGCGTGACGGTGTCTGGCACATACTCTGGTACTGCGAGAAGTACGGAGACGTCCTCAAGGATCAACCGCTGAAGGGGAGGTCTGGTGCCGAGAATACTGACATATGACTACTTTGCCAGCACCCACCCGCAGGCCAAGGTTGTCCACATGATCAGCCACGAACGGACAAAGCTGCTCAGAGGCAGACATTTGACCCTGCACATCGAGGGTATATGTCTGAACGTGATTGCTGCCAAGCATCTGGCCCTATTGTCCGAACAGGACGCGAAGGCTTGGGTCAAGGGCTACGGTGGCCTGGCTGAGCAGTTCGGTCGACGTAGGGCGTGCAAGAACTGTTGGGACTGGGCCAACTGAAGAGGAGGACGGATGACGAAGGTGACGGTGACCTTCGAGCTGCCGGTCGAACTGGACCATGACGAGGAGCATGCATTCCTCGATCTCGTTGTCGACGCTTGCCTGCGCAGACGTCTTCTGGGCAAAGGGGGAGAGGTGTCGCTGGAGTGTGACTACGGCGTAATCCTACCACCCGCCGTGATGGTAGAACTCCCTATCCTGGAGAGCACGATCATGGGAGGACCGAACTGATGAATCGAACTGACAAGCGCGCTCTCTGGACACTAGCTGTCTGCTTCACACCTATTGTGATGTTCGCCATTGGTGTGGGCTTTACGACCGGCGACTGGGGAGCCCTGATCGCCGTCTCGCTGATAGCTGGCTTTCCAGGACTCATCGGAGCCGTGTGGTGGCTGAGCGGAAAGGTGCTCAAGGACTAATGCCTAAGCTGTTCGACTTCCAGGCTACCGGCCTGACGCAGCTCTTGAAGTGGGAGCATGAGACGGGCGATCGATCATCCATGATCGGCGACGACATGGGCCTCGGCAAGACGATCGAGGGCCTCGTGCTGGACATCGAGCGGCGCAAGAAGCACAAGTGCTGGTACTCGGCGCAGACGCTCATTGTCACCCAGACGTCCGTCATGGGCGCATGGGAGAAGCACATCAAGGAGTGGGCACCCTGGGCGAAGGTCTGCATCATCGATCGGAAGAACAGGTCGAAGTTCGTCCAAGCCTTGCAGGCCAAGGACAGTAAGGGCAACCCGAAGTACCACTACTTCGTCATCCACTGGCAGGGGCTTCGCTTCATCAGGAAAGAGCTCATGGCGGTGAAGTGGTTCAACGTCATCGGCGACGAGATCCAGAACATCAAGAACCGTGAGGCGCAGCAGACACAGGTCTTCAAGAAGCTGAACACGTACTACAAGTGTGGCATGTCTGGAACCTGGGTCGACAACAAGCCACAGGACGCCTGGTCGATTCTGAACTGGCTCTGGCCACAAGAGTGGCGAAGCTTCTGGAGCTTCGTCAATCACCACGTCATCGTTCGCAACCACACCGAGGGCTACTGCCTCGCCGAGGACTGCGGGAAGAGCCACAAGCGCTCCTTCAGGGAGACGCTTGGGCTACACGGGGAGGACATCATCCATCAGAAGATGGGCGGTGCCTACCTTCGTCGAACCAAGTTGGAGGTCTGGAAGGACCTACCAGAGAAGCTCTACGAAGACCGTCCCGTCGAACTGCTGCCCTTGCAGCGTAAGGCATACGACGCCATGGCCAAGGACATGTTGGCCTGGGTTGGCGCACACGAAGACCAACCCATCGCAGCGCCAGCCGTCATCAGTCAATTGATCCGGCTGCAACAGTTCGCTGTGGCCTACGGACAACTGGAGGTGAAGCACAAAGACGGAGAAGTCATCCGGCAGTTGGTACTGACCGAGCCGAGCGCCAAGCTCGACGCGGCCATGGATATCATTGAGGCTACCAATGGTCAAGTGGTTGTGTTCGGACAGAGCAAGCAAGCCATCAACCTATTGGGAGCGCGGCTGGCAAAGGTGGGAATACCTACAGGGCTTCTCACTGGGGATGTATCGCAGAAGGATCGTGATCTGGCGGTACAAGAGTTCCAAGCAGGTCGCCTTCGAGTATTCTGTAGTACTATCAAGGCTGGTGGGGTCGGTATCACCCTCACTGCTGCTTCGACGGCTGTATTCCTGGACTGGGATTGGTCGCCGACGGCGAACAAGCAGGCTGAGGATAGGCTTCATCGTCTGGGACAGAAGAACGCCTGTACCTACATCCGTTTGGTTGCCAGAGACACTGTGGACCTCGAACGGAACGAGAAGATCGAAATGAAGTGGGAGTGGGTCAAACGACTCCTCGACCGAGAGAAGGTGGCAGCATGAACGTTGGCCTGAACGCACGCAAGCGTCGACTCCGTAACAAGTCCAAGGGCAACCTGACGTACAACCAGCGACGGCGGCACCTCCGTCCGCCGGTGATGCGCGGCAGCAAGGGCTGTCTGCACAGCCTCGCCAAGCACGACGAGATCGCATACCCCAACGGCACGACCGGCACCATCACCTACGCGCTGCCCTGCATCGTCAAGCAGCACCGCAACCCCAAGAAGGCCGTCCACAAGGACACCACGGGGAGGACCTGGCGATGAGCCAGGATTGTCCCGATCACGGCCGGGAATGTACTGGACTAGGACACGAGAGGAGTACCAGCGTGAACGAGATCGGGAGCGTCACGAAGGCCATGCAGGCCGACAAGGACCCGAAGGTCAAGCTCGACATCGAGATCAAGCTCCAGATCGAGGTGGACAGGGAAGCCTACGCCGAGGACCCCGAGACGGGCGAGGACGTCGACGTCACAACGCTGACGCCGCAGCAGATGGCCGAGATGGAGTTCGGCTACCTGAAGGCGGGCGACGTCGGTATCACGGACTGGGTCGCCGATGCCTTGCAGGGCAACCCCTACGATGACCCGATTCACTTCGAGAAGTACGTCACCATCAAGCCGGCGGAAGAGCCGCAGAAGACCATCTGCGTCGACCCCGAATGTCTCGTCGACCACAACCAGACGGAGCGTCCCGCGTGATCAAGATCGGCATCTTCGAGAGCGACCACCACGTCTTCGGCGGACCGGACCTCAACGTCGACCACGACGTCGTACGAGAGCAGGCGCGGAAGCGCGTGCAGGGAAAGTACGGTAGCCCGGAGCCACAGACCACCACGTTCCACGTGCACAAGAAGGACCAGCCGTGCATCGGCTACCTGCACGAGCAGTACCACCTGAACGGTGAGACGCGCAAGATCCCCCAGGAGGCACTGACCGAGAACATGACCGGCGTGTCCACCGAGTAGCCGTATGGCTTCACTACTCCACACGCCCGGTGTACTCTCACTGGAATTGTGAGAGCAGGTGAGAGTACATTTAACGTGACTTCGCGGTATACGTTAAATGGTTTCTTAACAATTAACGTATTCAGATGTGCGTGTGGAGTTGTGTGGGCATACGAGAGGAGTGTAAAACAATGTCCGTAAACCTGAGGAACATGTACGAGATGTTCTCGCGAGCCCTCAAGTCCCGCGAGGACATCTACAAGGGCCAGGGTGAGGCAAGGCAGGCAGCCTTTGCCAAAGGTACTAGGGTGAAGGACGAGATCTATGCCTTCATGCAGAGCGTCCAGGCGAAGGAGCTGATCGCCGACAACCAGTGGAACATGCAGCAGTGCAACATGTACGCCAACCTAGCACATGCTGAGCTGCTCGAGCAGGTGCTGCAACAGCAACGAGTCACCAACGAGTTCCTGTCGGAACTCATTCGCGTTCTGGAGGTCAAGTGAGGCTCGTACTGATCGCCGTCGAGGACAACGACGAGGCCGACGCCTTTGTCGAGGCCGTCAGGCAGGGCAATGTACTCTTCGCCTTCGAGAAGGACAACGGCAACGGGACAGGAGAGTACGGCTACAAGAGCCTAGAGCGGGTGACTGTCGAGGCTATGTGGCAAGCACCGACGAAGATGTGTGAGTGTCACCCGCCCTACGTACTTCCCAACGCACTGGCCAAGCAGGGCACGGGACTGACCTGCGTCGCTAGAGGTCGCTCCAAGAAGTACGGGTGGCTTCTCTGTACGCTGTGCATGAAGCCTCATGGCTTCCAGACCATCCACCCGAAGAACTTGTTGGGGCCGGAAGAGGAAGATCTGAAGGACCGCAAGTTCGTCCTCGGCTTCCGAACCGACAAGGTCGTCAAGTGATCGGCGTCTACCACAGGCGACGCAGGACTAAGTACCGCGGCACGATCTACGTAGCGGGGTACAGTGCAAATCTGCTCTGCGTCGTCTGGTTCGACGGGCACAAGATCCAGGTGGACTTGATGCCCAACGTAGACCTCTTGGACTACAAGCGCGTGGCTTGATTTTCCACTTGGGGTCTATTATACTTAGAGGTAACAAAGAACAACATAGCCTCAAGGACGCGCAGATGCTCTCAACTGTGAACGACTACATCGAGGCAGGCTTGACCCACTCGATACATACCTCTGAGAGGAGGTCATTCCGTGGATGCCGTAGACGGTGGGACTGGATCTCGCGACAGTTCTACTACCCACGTGTCACTCCTCGCCCGCTTGAGTTCGGAGTTGCTTTCCACGCAGCTATGGAGGCAGCATATCGCAATCGTCTGGAACTCTTCGTCGATCCTGATCCCACCGCAACCCTCGCCATTGCACTCGCTACCTTCAAGCGAGTCACCCGAGAGCAGCGGGAGAAGTACATCCGCCTGAACGGTGGCATCGACGATGAGATGAAGGCCGACTACGACGATCGCGTCCGACTCGGCGAGGGTATGCTGAGGTACTACTTCGGCAAGCTCTACCCAGACGTCGATAGACTCGAGCACTTCGGTCGACTCAAGCCCGTTAAGGTCGAGATCAAGTTCGAAGTCCCCATCCTCAACCCTGATACCGGCGAGCAGGACCTCTGGTGCAAGTGTGACTGGTGCTGGCGTCGCTTTAAGAAGTCAGATGTGTACCGCAAGGAGTACGGGAGCTGGGAGCGTTACCTCGAGGCCATCGACGAGCTCTGCGGCGGACAGGGTGAGACTGCTGAGCAGGAGTACTTCAAGATCTGGAAGGGTCTGCCCGTCACCTACGGAGGTCGACTTGACATCCTCTTCGAGGACGAGTTCGGTAACTACTGGATCGGCGACTGGAAGACGGCGGCACGTCTCTCCGGAGTGGAAGTTAACGACGAGTACCTGGAACTCGACGACCAGATCACTTCCTACGTGTGGGCGCTACGGATGCTTGGTCTGCCCATCCTCGGCTTCATCTACATGGAGCTCAAGAAGGCCGTCCCCGACGAACCAGAACCCCTCAAGGTCGTTCGCCTCGGGCGTCGCTTCTCTGTCTCGAAGAACCTCGACACGACGTATGACCTCTACAAGTCGACAGTAGAGGAAAACGATCCCATCGCCTTCGAGTCGGGTAGGTACGATGACTTCCTGGACTACTTGAAGGAAGAGGGACCAATCTTCCACTACCGCCACGAGGTGCAGCGCAACGACTCTGAATGCGAAGAGGCCCAGAGGATGATCTACCTCGAGGCTCGAGACATGACCAACCCGAGCCTGCCGATCTACCCCAACGCTGGCCGGTTCCACTGCAAGGGCTTCAGCACCTTTTCTGGATGCGCCTTCTTCGAAGTATGCCTCGGTACTAATCGTGGCGAAGATGTCCAGTACGGGCTGAACACAATGTTCGACAAGCTCGACAGGCACTACTGGGAAGATCAGGAGCCCAGTACAGACAAGAGGATGGAACAGGTATGAGCGAGTGGCAGCGCGCAGCACACTGCGCGAACGGCTCCTGCGTTGAGGTGCAGCAGGCTCAGTGGCGCAAGGCATCGTTCTGTAGCGGTGGACAGTGCGTCGAGGTTGCCGAGGTGGGCAGCTCCGTCCTCATCCGTAACAGCAACAGGCCTGATCAGGTCTTGGCGTTCACCCACGAAGAGTGGGACGCCTTCGTCAAGGGGGTGAAGAATGGTGAGTTCCGCTTCTGAGATTCTCACCCCTACCAACTTCGCAGGGCTGAAGATCCAGCGACCACAGACGCAGGGCATCGACAGGATCAACATGCTCCTCTACGGGGAGGCTGGCGTTGGCAAGACTTGGCTTGCTGGTTCTGCTTCGGCTGTTCCAACTATGCGTAACGTACTGTACCTCGATGCTGAGGGCGGTTCTGTCACGCTTCGGGAGTGGCCGGAAGTAGAGATGCTCAGGTGTACCGCCTGGCAGGACTACACCAGTGTCTACCATGCCCTCAAGGCAGGCGGGCACGGATACCAGACGGTGGTTCTGGACTCGCTGTCGGAGATCAACGAACAGAACCGCGAACAGGTCATGGTCGAGATGAAGGCCGATCCGGAGAACGAGAGCCGCGACGCGGACGTGCCTTCCCTTCGCGAGTGGGGTAAGATGCAGGTTCGCCTGCTCCGCCTCATTCGCCTGTACCGTGACCTGCCGATGAATGTGATCTTCATCGCTCACGCCGAGCGCGTCAAGCTCAACAGCGGCAAGCAGAAGTGGATGCCGCTGCTGAACGGTAAGACGCAGATGAAGGTCCCACAGATTCCCGATCTCGTCTTCTTCATGTACAACCAGGAGGTCGACGGGGATCAGAAGCGTTTGCTTCTGACCGCACAGACGGACAACGCGACGGCCAAGGTGCGTGGCTGCCGCATGCCGGCTGTGATCGGGGTAGAGGAACCCGTAACCATGAAAACGATCCTCGACTACTACACCACTACACGAGAGAAGAAGTGACAATGGGCATTCAGGTCAACGTCTCCAAGAAGGAGTCGGAAGCCGGCAACCTCGTCATGCTCCCCCGGGGCTGGTACAAGGTGACCATCTCGGACGTCGCACTCAAGGAGTCGAAGTCCGAGAAGAACAACGGCAAGCCGATGTACGCCATGGAGTTCACCGTCAACGAGCCGGCCGAGTTCGAGGGCCGCAAGGTCTTCACGAACGCCTGCCTCTGGGACGGCGCCCTCTACACGATCATCGCCATCCTCAAGGGCCTCGGCTACGAGGTCGACGAGGGTGAACTCGAGATCCCCGAGGGCGACGACCTGATCGGCGGTGAGCTGATGGCCCGCATCACCATCACCCCGCCGCGCAAGGTCGGCGACAAGGAGTACGACGAGCGCAACGACATCAAGTCGTTCGCCACGCTGGCCGAGCAGCAGGTGAAGGTCGGCTCGCAGAGTCAGACCGCGTCCGCCAAGACGGGTACCTCGCTGCTGCCTTCCTGATCCGCCTTCGAACCGCCCCGAGCGCACCTCTCGGGGCGGTTCTTAACCTCTAGGGCAGTATATGGAACAACAGATCAAGACCTTCTTCCAGCTGGTCTTCGGCGCATCAGCTAGAGGCTACCTGTGCGTATCGCTACTCGGCCTTGGCTCAGGCAAGCGGTCGATGCAGGAGAGGTTCTTCCGCTACCCTGAGCAGGTTGATGCCGCGGCCAAGTTTGCAAACGACAGCAAGTTCTCCGCCGACGTGTACTACTGTCCTCAGCTGTTCGAAACTACTACCAGGACCAAGAGCGCTGTTGCGTCGTGTCCTACCCTCTGGGCAGACCTGGACACTTGCCCTCCTACCAAGATGCTGAAGCCTCCTTCGGTCATCGTCGAGAGCTCGCCCAGACGTTACCAAGCACTCTGGCGAATGAGTCACCCGCTGCCTGGGCACATCGCAGAAGACCTCTGCAAGCGCATCGCCTACTTCCATGCAGAGGACGGTTGCGACAGGAGTGGCTGGGATCTGACTCAGCTGCTTCGTGTTCCTAGTACCGTCAACTACAAGTATGCCGGCGAGCCCGAGGTCATGATCAAGGGTGGCGAGCTCAGGGCGATGTACAGCCCTCGAGACTTCGAAGACTACCCTGAAGTCAAGACCAGCCAGTTCATGCGGACGCCTATGCCCTCTGCGGCCGAGCTTCCGCAAGAGCCAGCAGAGGACATTCTCCAGAAGTACAAGCACGCGTTGCTTCCGAACGTATACGACCTGTTCGCCGTAACGCCAGACGACAACAGCTGGTCGGAAAAGCTTTGGAAGCTGGAGATGTGTCTCCTTGAGATGGGCATGTCACGCGAAGAGGTTTTTGTCGTGGCCTGGGAGAGTGCCTGCAACAAGTATCGCCGAGATGGAAAGGACAAGAGCTACCTCTGGGTCGAAGTCTGTAGAGCGTTCGTTGCGTACACCGATCGCGTCAACGCGACCATCTACCCCGGTGCGGATATCGCTGAGCTCCTGACGGAGGAGGAACTCAAGATAGCCAACAGGCAGACGGGATTCGTAGAGGAGTACATCGAATGGGCCTCATCACTGGGAGACGCTGCGACCCAGTACCATCAGGCTGGTGCATTTACAATCCTGAGTGCATTGCTGTCGGGACGTGTTACACTTCCGACGAGCTACGGCCCGGTAGTACCGAACCTGTGGTTCATGATCCTGGGCGACACGACCTTGACACGCAAGACGACGGCGATGGACATCGCAACGGACCTTCTGATGGATGTGGATCCGGACGCAATCCTGGCTACCGACGGCTCGGTGGAAGGCCTCATGCAAGGTCTCTCCACGAGGCCGAGGCGACCATCGATCTTCTTGAGGGATGAGTTCTCCGGCTTGCTGGAGATGATCACGAAGAAGGACTACTATGCTGGCATGGCTGAGGTGCTCACCAAGCTGTATGACGGAAAGATGCAGAAGCGAATCCTGCGCAAGGAAGAGATTGTGGTTAGGCACCCTATCCTCCTTATCCTTGCGGGAGGCATTCGCAATCGCGTACAGGGACTGCTCACACATGAGCACGTTTCCTCAGGCTTCATCCCCCGTTTCATCTTCGTCACGGCTGAGTCTGACACGTCCAGGCTACAGCCCCTTGGGCCCCCCACCGCAAGGGATCTAGGCAATCGTGACATCCTCCTCGAGAGGATGGAGGCCATGGTTGCACACTATGGTCAGAGCAGGCAGGCGTACGTCAAGGCATTAGGACAACGCGTACCTGCTCGCGAGACCTGGGATGCTTCACTGACTCGAGAAGCCTGGGTACGCTACAACGAACTGGAGAGTGCATTACTCCAGAGTGGACTCAACTCGGAGAAGCCCGAGTTGATGACACCGCTGTTCGACCGCCTAGCTAAGAACACGCTGAAGGCTGCCGTACTCATATCGGCAGCTAGACAGGTAGGAGAAGACAACGTTGTCGTAGAAGTAGAGGACATCCTGCATGCCATCCGCTACTGCATCCAGTGGAGGGCCTACGCAATCGAAGTAGTCGGCGGTATCGGCAAGAACATGTACGAGCGTGAGCTCGAAAGGATCCTCGCCGCCATCCTGAAGCGGCCAGGCATCACTAGGTCGCGCCTGATGCAATCGTACCATCTGACAGCACAGCAAGCGAACACGACGTTCGACACCCTCATCCAACGTGGCCAGATCACCATGAAGCGGACTGAGTCTGGTGCACAGATGTACTACCCACTCATCGGAGGAGTAAAGTGACCCAGCCCATCAACACTGAGCAGTCCTACCTGGACTTCAGGCGAGAGAACCCCGACTTCACCAAGGAGCCGGACATTGCCGTGATCTTCAGCGGGGGCATGGACTCGACGACGTTGGTCTACGGCCTGCTCAGCAGGGGCTACACGCCCCACCTAGTCTCGTTCAACTACGGACAGCGACACAAGAAGGAACTCGTGTTCGCCGAACGTACCGCACAGCTCCTCGGACTGCGTTGGGACTGCATCGACCTCTCCGACCTGACCCACCTGATCAGCAACTCGGCCCTCACCTCCTCGAAGAACGTCGACCCCAACGGTCCCGTCAGGCACGAGGACGAGATCGAGGTACCGGAGGGCCACTACGCCGAGGACAACATGAAGCTCACGGTCGTTCCGAATCGGAACATGATCATGCTGTCCATCGCAGCCGGCATCGCCGTCAACAACGGCTACCAGGGTGTCGCAACGGCAGTACACGCCGGCGACCACTTCGTGTACCCGGACTGTCGCCCGCAGTTCATCATGGCAACCAGCGTCGCGATCGTCCTCGGCAACGAGGGCTTCGGCAGCATTCCGAAGCTGGAGCCGGGTACGGAGGTTCCGCAGTTCATCATGGCTCCGTACCTGGAGATGTCCAAGGCGGACATCGCCTACGAGGCACTCAAGCTGAAGGTGCCCTTCGAGAACACCTGGAGCTGCTACAAGGGCGACAGCATGCACTGCGGCAAGTGCGGCACGTGCGTCGAGCGCCTGGAGGCCATCGACGAGGCCATCAAGCTGTGGGACAACAGCCACGAGTACCAGGTGAACGAACCCCGAGACAACACCAAGTACGAGGACGCCGAGTTCTGGAAGACGGCCGTCAAGAAGTAATAGGACCCACAGGCCGTGTGGAGTTTGAATCAGCTTCATGCGGCCTGTGTTAAACTAGACATCCGTAGTGGACAAAACTCCACACGCACGAGGGAGCGCGCTGTGAGAATGATGGTTCGGCACAATGCGGAGATTGCACATCGCTTGTCGCAGTCACCCGGCAAGTGCCAACAGATCCACGGGCACGGTCTTCAGATCGAACTGGTGCTGCTCGAACTTGCGCAGGACCTCGAAACCGGTATGGCGAAGGACCGCGAGGGAAACATCCTCGACTTCTCCGCCATCAAGAAGTCGTTCCGTGCCCACATCGACGAGGACTACGACCACCACTTGCTCCTCAACGAGCGTGATGACTGGGCACAGAACCTCTACTTCCATGGTGAGGAGTGGGAGAATGGGGTCGAGCAGAAGTTGCCTGGCCTGAAGACCTTCCCGGGCGATCCGACCGTCGAGAACCTCTGCAAGTGGATCGCACTGTGGGCGGCCGAATCGTTCCACGTAGACGTCATCTGTCGAATCGCTGAGACGCGAACCAACGGTGCAGAGGTCATGGCGATCTACGGCAACAGGGAAGCGATCGTTCGATGACCTACACAGACGTCATCTCGGAGGCCGTATCCGGTCCCAAGCTGAGGGTGGTGGAGACCTATGTCTCGTATCAGGGAGAAGGACCGAACACCTCTCGGCCCACTGTCTTCGTCCGCTTCGCGGGCTGCAACTTCAAGTGCCCTGGGTGGCCATGTGACACACAGCACGCCATCGATCCGAAGCTCTTCACCAAGACGCAGCGCGTCGTCGACCCTCTGGTTCTGGCCCAGGAAGTGGTGGAACTCGGTGTCGACAACGTCTGCCTCACCGGTGGCGAGGTCTTCCTCCAGAACACGGAGGCACTCAAGGCGTTCGTGAGTGAGGTCAACAGCTTCGCCAACGTCGAGTGCTTTACCAACGGAGCGCTATGGTGGGATCACAACATCGTGCATCTCATCGGAAACTTCATCCTGGACTGGAAACTTCCTGGCTCTGGTGAGGTGTACAAGGACGAAGCCGCCTTCTTCTCGAACCTCGAGAAGCTCAACCAGGAGGATGCAGTCAAGTTTACGATCAAGGATCGTAAGGACTACGTCGAAGCCAAGCGCCGCTACGAGGAGTACGTCGACGTCACTCGTAGCGGGCCTCGGGTGTACGCAGGAGTCGTCTGGGGGCAGGAGCTGACCACCGAGCAGCTGTGTGCCTGGATGATCGAGGATCGCCTCCCCTGGAACCTCAACGTACAGGTGCACAAGTACGTTTGGCACCCGGACAAGCAGGGGGTCTAACGTGCAGCAGTTCAAGAACCTAGGTGAAGTCTTTCCCTCACCCTTTCGAAAGGTGGACATTCCGTTGGATGAGATGGAGCGGGACATAAGGGACGTGCAGCGTCCGATGCTCTCCCAAGACGAGAAGCACGAGGTTCCTGGTTGCGCCGAAGACCTTCTCGCGGTCTACGCCGGGCTCGATCTGAACTCGGAGCACGGCAAGGATACGCCTCGACGGTTCCTGGCGATGCTGAACGAACTCACGTCGCACAAGAACTGCAACGGTGACTGCATGAAGTGGAAGACGTTCCCCGAGAGCGTCGACCAGATGATCGTGGTCAAGAAGATCCCATTCTACTCGGTCTGCAACCACCACGTCATTCCGTTCTCCGGCTTCGCGTGGGTCGGCTACGTGCCCGATGGCAAGGTCGCCGGCCTGTCCAAGTTCGCACGCGTGCTCAACCACTTCGCACGCAAGCTGCAAGTGCAGGAGGTACTCACACAGGAAGTGGTGAACTTCCTGGAAGGACACCTTAAGCCGAAGGGCCTTATGGTGGTCACTGAGGCCGAGCACTTCTGCATGACGCTTCGTGGTGCTCAGGTTCCTGGTACCACTACTCGCATCGTCGAGACCCTCGGAGTGTTCGCCGATCACTCCCGTACCGCCAAGATGGAATTCCTGGAGGCGATCAAGTAATGGCACAGGGTAAGATGAACCTCAATCTATCCGACATGATCTACGCCTGCGCTACGGATAGCGTGAAGTGGTTCCCTCAGGCGCAGTCGCCCGCCTTCATGGCTCTGGCCATGGCCGGTGAGGTCGGTGAGGTGTGTAACCTCATCAAGAAGGTCGAGCGCGGCAGCAAGACGCTCGACGAGGTCAAGATGCTCGTCAGCGAGGAGATGGTAGACGTTCTCATCTACCTCATCAACATGATGGGCCTTCCGGAGTTCCGTGATGTGAACTGGGAGAGCATCTGGAACGAGAAGCGTGACTTCAACCAGGCACGCTTCGGCGAACAGGACAAGCACGACTTCCACGTGCACAACCCCTACGGTGACTCGGAGCGTCCCTACTGATGAGTGCTTCCGAAGAGATGGCGAAGAAGCTCAACGAGTACGCCAACGAGTTCGAAGCGCTACGTCGACAGCGTCACGAGCAGGGTGAGAAGAAGTACGGTCCCGGCACGTGGCTCAAGGTCGACACGATCCAGCACGCCATGGACGAAGTACTCGACCTTGGCAACTACGCCATGTTCACGTACATCAAGCTCGCCATGCTCCGCGACGACATCGTCAAGGTGATCGAAACGGCCGGCGAGATCGGACTGGCTAAGGAGGGCTACGACGGTCCTCTCGCGCAGCCCCACTTCATCGACGGGAAGAGGGAGATATGAGAGCCGCACTGATCCCTCCTAGGGGATACTACAACTACGCGACACGGTCGGACATCCACCTCGTACTGGCGCAGGTGTGCGATCCTACGTACGTCGGCGTCTACCAGTACGACGTCAGTGCGGACGACCACATCATCGTCGACAACGGTGCGGCGGAAGGGCAGATGGTCCAGCCGGACATCCTCTTCGAGAAGGCGTACCTCTACGGTGCGGACGAGATCGTACTACCGGATGTGCTCGGTAGTGCCGACGCTACCATCGACGCGGTCGACTCCTTCATGAAGGAGTACAGCAAGCTCATCGAGACTGCTGGTCACTCCTTCATGGGAGTGGTTCAGGCCCAAGGTGACATGGGTAGCGTCATCAAGTGCATCAGACACTTCGCCGATATTCCCAGGATCAAGACGCTAGGCGTTCCGCGACACCTGAACACAGAATCCGACGTCTGGATGAGAGATCGCATCCTCACCTGGATTCGGAACAACGGATTCGACAAGCGGTTCAGGGTGCACCTGCTCGGTACTAGTCCCATCTTCCCGAGCGAGATCCTGCACATCGCACGGCGGCATCCCTGGGTGCGTTCAGTCGACAGTTCCATGCCGTTCAACTACACGGCAGCAGGGGTGGCGTTGGACGCAACTACTCGAGTGCACCGACCCGAAGGGTACTTCGAGCGCAACTGGAACCTGTGGTCAGAGCTGCTCGACAAGAACATCAAGACGTACATGGAGTGGGCTCGTGGAATCGAAGGCACCCGGAGCTGACTGCTCCAACTGCCCTCTCCAGGACGAGAAGATGGCTCCTTCCACCATTCCGGTGGGAGGGGCCACCCTCGCAGTCATCGGTGAGGCACCAGGCTTCCAGGAAGTGGTATACGGTCGGCCCTTTGTGGGACCTTCCGGTAAGCTCCTCAAGACCGTTCTGGACTACCACGGGATCGACAAGAAGGAGGTGCTATACACCAATGTCGTACTTTGTCGTCCTCCGGACAACGCTACGCCTCCTGCAGCTGCGCAAGCTGCATGTAGTGGACGTCTACGTGGAGAACTCCATAGGGCAGGGGTGCGAGATATCCTTGCACTTGGTGGGACCGCAGCAGGAGCAACTGTGGACGATCCACGCTCCATCACGCAACTTCGCGTCGGTCCTCCCAAGGCACCTGGACAGCGCGTTCGCGGTGGAACTGTTGAACGAGTTGTACCGACCTGGCACCCAGCTTACTGCCTCCGTAACCCTGACGCATTTCCCACAATGGCAGCGGACATCGAGAAGGTTACGCATCGCCAGGTGGCTCCGTGGCAAGAGCCGAAGTGGCAGGCATTCGACGAACCGCTCGTAGCGGTTCAGTTCCTCGACTGGCTCTGGAAGTGGCAAGACATCACGGGGCACTACGAGCTGGTCACCGACATCGAGGTCGGCATCGAGAAGGACACGTCCTTCGATCACCCGAACATGTACGAGATGCTCTGCATCGGACTGTGCTGGGAGAAGGGAGCAGCAGGTGTCATTGGCTCTGGCGCGCTTGAATCGGCCCAGGTGCGTGGCCGTCTGGAACGACTTCTTCGCCGCAGCAGGCTTATTGCGCACAACGGCAAGTTCGATCTCGCTGGTCTCTGGCCACTCTTCCCGCGACTGGAACTGTGGTTCGATACCATGCTTGCTCACTATGCGTTGGACGAGAGGTCTGGAGGCCATGGTCTCAAGGTCCTTTCCGTGGAACGGCTTGGCGCTCCGCAATATGATGACGAGATCAAGCAGTACGTCTCCGGCGGAAGAAGCTACGCCAACATTCCCAGAGAGCTCCTCTTCAAGTATAACGCCTACGACGTCGCCTGCACCTGGGACCTCTACGAAGTCTTCACAGCAGAGATGGCGGAGGATCCAATTGGCTGCGGGAAGAAAGAGTGGCCGTACCCAAATCTTCCCGTCAAGACTCTTCGAGACTGGCACGACTTCCTAGTCAGTGCCAGCAACCAGCTGATGTTCCTGGAGCTCAACGGCATTGCTGTCGATGTCGAGTACAACACCCAGCTGTCTCTCGCTTACGTCCGCAAGCTGAACGAGATGGAAGACAGCCTCAGCGACATCGTCAACTTCGCAACCGACGGACAGATTCCTCGAATCAACCCGAGGTCGCCCAAGCAGGTCAAGGAGTTCCTCTACAGCCAGGGGATCAAGGTCGAGAAGACCGACAAGGAGGTATTGAATGCACTCGACGAGCGACTCAACCCGACGTTGCCTGCGGGAATGTTTGTCAACGGGCTACTGGTTCATCGCTTCGAGGCGAAGCGTTACGGAACGTTCGTCAAGGGTATTCGTCAAAGGCTCTACGGTGGACGTGTCTTTACCAACTATCTCCTGCACGGTACCACGTCGGGACGACTGGCTTCACGTAACCCCAACCTTCAGAATATTGTTCGGGACAAGGCTATTCGGCGGCAATTCGCCGTTAGTCGCTCTGAGAACATATTCATCCAGGCGGATTACAAACAGGCTGAAGGCCGCGTCATTGCGTGGCTGTCCCGGGATGAATTCCTTCGGAACATCTTCGAGTCGGGGGAAGACCTCTTCAACAGCCTAGGCGCTGGGCTGTACAAGGAAAGATTCAGTACGGAGAACAAGGAGCAACGTGTCCGAGTCAAGGCGTACTTCTACGGCCTCAGCTACGGCCGGGAAGCCTACTCGATCGCCAAGGAGTACAAACTTCCTGTCTCGACGGTTCAGCGCGACCTGGAAGCCTTCTTCGCTACGATTCCGCAGGTCGCTGAATGGCAGCTTGAGATCAAGCGTCGCGTCCTCGAAGGGCACGATCTCATCAGTCCGTTCGGACGTCGTCGTCGGTTCGCACTCATCACCGAACAGACCAAGCAAGACGTCCTCAAGGAAGCACTCAGCTACCTGCCACAATCGATCGCTTCCGACATCTGCCTCACAGCTCTCATTCGGCTTCGACCCAAGCTTCGTGGTCTGGGCTTCATTCGCCTTACGATCCATGACGCGCTCGTCGTCGAGTGCCACGAGTCACGACTGGAGCAGGTGTCTGAGATGCTACGAGCTGAGATGGTCCAAGCAGCTCGTGAGATAACTGAATACGTTCCATTCGCTGTTGACATCAGTCACGGAAAGAACTGGGGAGAACTGTAATGCGTAGGTCCAAGAACCTCATCAACAAGTACCGCGTCGTGATCTCGGAGCTCCAGAGCGGTACGGTCTACTACGACCCGGAGGAGCGGAAGGTTGCGGCCTCGGAGGGAAGGTCCCTCCCGGACATCTTCGAAGAGTGGGTCGAGACCGAGGACCTCTCGAGCCACAGCCCGAAGGTCATCGCCGGCTTCCTTCGTGCCAAGGCCGACGAGCTCGACCCGCAGGAGAAGAAGTCAACCCTGAGAGGGTTCGATGCCTAGAGGGAAGCCAAGTCCGATCGGGACTGAGACGATCAACGCCAACGGCTACACGCAGGTCAAGACGGAGAACGGCTGGGTTGGCAAGCACGTCCTGATCCTGGAGAAGAAGCTCGGCAGGAAGCTCCTCCCAGGCGAGCGTGCCGTCTTTGAAGACGGCAGCCACCGCAACCTGCATCCGGACAACATCGTCCTAGCCGAGAGCCACAAGAAGAAGTCCATTCAGGCCAGGATCGCCAAGTACCGCAAGGAGATCGAGGACCGGCAAGAGTGGATCATCGAGCTCGAGAAAGAGCTCTAGCAGGGTAAGATAGACGAGTAGTTAGACCAGATAGACGAGAGTTTAGACCAAAGGACGTGGCAGGTTAAATACCTCTATAAGCCCACAAGATCCTTTGTGTCTATCTCTCGTCTATCTGTTAGCTGTAACCGACAAACACCACACGGCCGATGGGATGGAGATCATGAAGGTCATCGTAGGAGACAGGCGAACGGGACGAACCACCAAGCTGATCGAGTGGCTGCTCGACGGGATGGAGACCAGTGGCTACCCCTACTGGTCACGAGTCATCGTGGAGCCGAACGCCAATGCAGTGATGAGCACCTTCCGCATGGTTCAGATGCATGTGGAGAAGACCAACTGGGGCCCCTGCGGAAAGATGCTCCCACACCAGCCCGCGGACCACAACCGCGCGCTCGTCGATGTCTACAAGTGCGTGTGGAGTTTGGGCGATCTCCAGAACAACTTCCGCAGCGGACTGAAATTCGAGTACGCACTGGACAACCTGGATGGGATGCTGGCGCAGACGGGTCAGCTAGCCTGCATGCCGCATCGGCCGAGCATCATCGTCGTGGAGGGAGAGCTTTATGCTCCTGGCAATTGATCCCGGACCTCACACAGGCGTCTTCGCAGATTCCCGTCGGAACGGCTACCCCGGACACTGGGCCGTCACCCTCGACCTCGGCGCAGAGGCAACCAAGGCAGGTGGCTGGAGCTGTCCGCACGAGTACCTGTACGACTGGCTAGACGCGCACCAGGATACCGTCACCACAGTCATCCTGGAGAAGTTCGAGTACCAGAAGGAGAAGGCACAGACCCGCGAGCACCTGAACTTCGACGCGGCAGAGTACGTCGGTGTCGTCAAGCTCTGGTGTGCACAACGGAATCTCGACCTCATCCTCCAGAGCCCCTCTACCGTCGTCAGCAAGGAGGGGAAGACCTTCTGGAACGACGACAAGCTCAAGCGTGTGGGGTTGTGGAAAGGCATGGATCGCCATGCCCGAGACGCTGCACGGCACTACCTCTACTACGTCACCTTCACGCTGAAGGACAACACCTGGCTGGAGAAGCTGCGCTGATGTTTGACAAGGACGAAACACTCATCATCCAGCACGTGGCCGACGGTCTGACCGACACAGAGATCGCCAAGGCGATGGACACCACGCCGGCAGCCATAGGCTCGATTCTGGTCAAGCTGTACAAGCGTACGGCCAGTCGCAACCGCGCACACCTGGTACACACAGCACATCAGATGGGCGTCATCAACTAGAAGCCAGGCCCCGAACCGGAAGGACCTACCGAGGCAGTAGGCGGTTCGGGGCCTGGTGTCTATTCAGTTAGCAGGAGCCCACGGTTCCGGTTGAAGTGCCGCCGAGACCGTTGTACCCCGGACCACCGTTGCGAGTCTCCGTCGAGCTGTTCCTGTTGATGCGGAACGCTGTCGGCGACAGAGTGGAAGGACTCGCATGCACGTCCGCTACAGCCCAGGAAGCCGTAGCCCCGGTGAGGGTGTAGTTCTTCACCCACTGCGCGGCCGACGGTGTCGTGGACACGCCGAACACTCCTGAGCCCATATCGGTACACGGGTTGGAGTCGGTGCCGGCGATCTCGTTGAACGCCTGCGTCAGGTGGATCTCCGTGAAGGTCTCCCCCTGACTGGTCCACAGCGTGTCCTTGTAGCACGCGATGTCACGGGTGGCCCCCACGTTCTGCTGCGTCATGACCCAAGCACCGACACCCGGAGTCGTCGTACACCACGACGGCGGCGTCGTCATGTGTCGCGCACCGTACTCGTAGAACACAGTCGGCGATGCACCACCGGCGGTAACCGCAAGGGGTGTGGTGTTGTCGACGGGCTCGTTGGGGTTGTCCACGTAGTTCGAGCCCGCGTCCGAGCCGTAGCCCTGACCGACGCCGTTCACCCATGCGTACAGGAAGAGGCACGGGTTCGTGGTACTCGAGCAGCCGGCCTGGCCGGTGGTGGTACCCGTCTTGCGCCAGCCGATCTCGACGATGTTGCCGTCGGTACCGTTGGACGAGACTCCCTGAGCCGACACCTCCCAGAGCGTGTGGTAGCTGTTCGACGACCGGTACGTGTTGTGCTGGCTCGTGGCCAGCTTCACGGCCGACGCACCGGTACCGGGGGAACCGGTTCCGATGAACTGGATGCTCTCCAGGTACTGCCGGCACACGCCTCCGCAGGGCGACTTGCTTGCCTTGTGGTTGCCGAGGTCGCCGATGACCTTGTGGGTCTTCTGGTCGACGATGGGCGAGCCCTTAGCGGGGTCAGCCTTGCTCGCCGGAGCTGCCTGGCTGGGCGGGGCGGCGATACCGATCCCCAGGACGATGACGAGCGCCGCGAGCGCCCTGCTGATACGGTTGATCACTTCAGTTCCTCTCCGGGCCTCTTGATGAGGCCAGATACGTCCGCCTTGATGTCGACGAGGTTGATGTCGGGGTTCTTGTTGATCTGGCTGACCAGGTCAGCGGTGTCGAGCTTGTTCGCCGGCGACAACCCGACGACGACTGCCGGGAAGAACGTCGCCAGTGTCGACAGGACTTCGAAGAGGCTCAGGTGTCCGTCCTGCGCTCCCGCCGTCAGGATCGGAACCGCCACTACCAGCCCAGCGAGTAGCGCTGCGATCAATTTGCTGTACTTCATCGATGACTCCCTCCAGAGTCGGAAGCAAGTCCCCCAGGGGATCAAGCTCCTCGGTCGGTATGTGCTGCTGGATGATCTTGCGAACGGCCTCCTCGCGTCCGACACTCTCCTCATCCATGATAGCCTGTACGGTAGCCCCCGCGAATGTGAACAGCAGCTTGCTGTCATCTGCCATGATGATCTCCACGGCAACGCGGTCGTCAGCCCGTGCGGGGTTTTGGATCTTCACGTTACCTCCGCAGGATCAAGTAGTTGACATCGTGGGCTGCCGTACCAGACCATGTTACGGTGAAGCCCGTAGTGCTGGTGGCTGTGATGCTGTGCGTGAAGGTTGCCGGGTTGCCAGTCACAGAGTACAGGACTAGCGGCGTCGTCGGATAGGGATAGTCGTAGGTGTGTGCGTACCCACTGAACCCCGACTCCACCTTCGCAGTGCCCATGAACACTGCATTCCAGTCAGCGAACTGGTTGTCAGAGATCCACTTGCCCCTGAAGAGGAAGTGGTTGTCATAGGCAGCATAAGCCGAGAGGCCAATGAACGTTTCCTCGCCAGACGCTGGCTGGTGCGACAGGTACGCGTACTCGCGAGTCAGCAGGAGCTTGCCTCCGTCACCTGCTCCGTCTGAGTCCCGCACCACGTACAGCTGATACTGAAGCTTGCCGTCTTGCTCGAACGCTACGGCACGCGCTCTCGCTTCGTCTGTTGCATTGGCTGCACGCTGATACACACTAGGGTTGACGCCTCGAGTCAACCTGATGCGCTCACTGCCACTGGCGTCCTTGATGATCAGGTCGCCGTCGTTGATGATGAGCGAGCCGCTGTCAACGGAGGACGAGCCGATACGCTTAGACGTCTCGAGGACCGCAATGCGCTTCTCGAGACGCTTGATCTGTTCGATCAGGTCGGGTACGTTTCTGTACTGCTGGATGTTGCTTGTCATTCGGCATCCTCTCCTTCAAAGGTCAGCCGAACCTCTTCTGTCGCGTCGCTCGACGGAGGTGTGTACTCCCACTTCAGAATGCGTGTGGCGTGTTGTAGTCCTTCAGGATGCAGCGCGTCCTCAAAGTTCAGGATAGCGTAGTCACCCAAGGTCCAGTCGGTAAACTGCGGATCGCGATCGGCCTTGGTCTCCACTGTGTAGACAGGCATAGGTGCCTTACGAATCTGCGCCTGAACCTGTGCCAGCTGCTCCAAGCGATCGATGTCGTCTACCTGCTTGAGGGAGATGTTCTGATCGATACGGATGAAGCCGGCATCGAGCAGATCCTGATGCACAATCTCCACCACTGCCATGGCATCACCCTCACCAGCACCAGCAACGTGGATGTTAGTGCCAGCACCGCCAAGCGTATCATTCTGCCAGTAGTTCAAGATGTTGCCAGGGTAATCGAAGGCCACGCTAGAGTCAGACAGCGGCTGCCCGATCATCGGAAGGCCTACTTGCACGGACCAGCTGTATGCATCGTCAGCCTTAGATACGTTGACGCGCCACTCGAAGCCATCCTGAACCGTACTCAGGTTGTCGACGGCTTCTATGTAGGACTGAAGCTCCGAGCCAGGTATGCTGAAGTCGACAGGCGTTACAGTATCGAATACACCAGGCAGTACCCACTGAGGAGTGTTAGCCGTGAGCATCATGTCGGATAGCAACGTCCTGAAGATGTTACGAGGATCGACTCCTACGAACGTCTGGTCAGTATCGATGTTCCGCAGAGTCAGATACTGATCCATCGTCTTGGAAAAGAGCTGCACGCTCTTAGCCTGGCTCTGGTAGGTGCGCGACCAGTTGAGCCCACCCCAGATGGGTACACCATTACGCTCTACTATGATCCACGTCTTGCCAGGCAGCGTAGCAGTGATCAGATCAGCATTGTTCTTACCGGTTAGATCAAGGGCGAATGAGCCCCGAAACTCGCCACCGTCTAGGCTGTCAGAGATCGAGACGCCGAAGCAGGGGATCTCCTCGATGACCTCATTGGTGAGAACATCGCCAAAGATGTAGCGGATCTCGGAGCTCATTGCGATCCCTTACTTACTCGTCGAGCCCGGCGGGGGCGGTTCGATCGGCAGCAGCGGAGGAGCCGTTCCGGCATGCTTCGACGTTTCAGCGAGGAAGGCCGCGCGCCACATGATCCGGTAGGTATCGCCGGCGCTCCGCATCTTCTTCTTGGTGAGCACCGCCGGATCCGTCGAACTCTCGGGTGCGTTCTGGTACGTCGAGTCGTTGCGCAGGTAGTGCAGCCCACGCCACATCCACTCGGTCATGCCGTCCGCGTAGAGCTGGATCAGTGCCGCCCGAGTCTCCTCGTCGTCCTGCACCGCGTTCCGGATGCCCTTGGTGGTAGGACTGATCAGGCTCTCGTGGTATGCCTTGTACTCCGCTTCGCTATCCCAGACTCCCATGAGCGGACAACCTCCCTTGACGCCCCAGGGGCGCGTATCGTTCTCGGCCTGTGTTAGGTACCTTGCGCTGAAGTGTGCGTGGTTGGTGTGGGGATCGGAACCGTCGTAGTCGCGCCACTCGAAGTCCCACGAGACAGAAGCGATCTTCCCATTCCAGATCACGTTCTGGAGACGACAGACGTCGTTCGGGTCGAGCCAACGCGACCGCTCTTGTGCGACGATTGCCTTGATCTTCGAGTCGAACGACCACGGCCACGGACCGGTCGAGTCGATGTCGAGACCGTGCACTTCGTTCTTGCTGTCCGCGTCCTTACTACGTAGGACGTCGCTGTCCTCATCGGGCGTGTGGTCGGAACTACTCGTGTGTGCACTGTCGCCGATCGTTCCGTCGGCACCCTTGTCGCGGTTCGGACTGACGTAGTTGAACTCGTCTCGCAGCGTCAGTAGACACGGAACGACTACCCAGCTAGACATGTCTCACCTCCCTTAGATGTACAGATCCACGATGACAATGCCGGCAGCGCCCGCTCCTCCCGTTGCAGCCGCTCCCGAAGCAGTAGTAGCTGCACCACTACCACCACCGCCGTAGAGGCCACCAGCGTTGCCACTAGCATTGCTGCTTGTGGCGTTCAGCGCAGGTGCTACTCCGCCTCCGCCCATACGTGCATGACCACCAGTGCCTCCGGCAGCGTAGCTAGCGTCACCGTAGCACCACTGACCAGCACCGCCAGCAACGCGTACGTCCCCAGCCGAGGCAGCACCTCCAGCACCACCAGCGGTTGCGAAGCTGTTGATGTTCGCAGGACGGTTGACCCCTAGCGCACCGCCCGCACATACAACGTGCGCACCGAACGAACTGGACCCGCCGGCAGTACCGTTAGCGGCACCAACGCCACCAGCACCACCAGTACCAACTGTGACTGTCACTGAGCTCGCAAGAGCCGAAGCATCGAGCCACGATTCAGCATAGGCGCCACCTCCCCCGCCGCTACCACAGGAGTCAGCACCAACGCCGGCAGCACCTGAGCCACCGCCGCCACCTCCCGCACCCTGCACCTGAACGAACACCTTCTTGAGGCCGGCGTAGCTTGCCTTGGTGAAGGTTCCTGAAGCAGTGAAGATGACTCGCTGCCAGAACTGTACACCGCGAGGGTTCGTCCACGTAGTGCCGTCGTAGGTGGCAAGACCGTTGAGTGCCATGTCGTACACGACCATACCCTCAACGGCAGGGTTCGGGTAGTCGGCAGTGCTACGACATACCGTGACGCCATATGCAGAGTACGGACGGACGTCGGTGATGTTGGCGTTGGTGATCGTCGTAGCGGCAGCAGCTACAGCAACCTGTGCCAGTACGATCGAATTGGCTGGTGCAGTCGGTACCGTAGGAGAACCTGCCGGCGTGCCTGCAATGGCTTGCAGCTGCCAGTCGTTGTTCGCACCACTGTAGGCCGAGTCACGAATGTTGGCCACGATGATGTCAATGCGCGGCAGCGATGCATGCGCAGCGGTGATCGTAACATTCGTAGTTGACGTAGCACAGACGACGTAGCCGGACTGCTGGCCCTCACTACCACCGATGAACGCTACGCCGTTGGCGACGTTCACCGACATGTTGGGGGAGCCGTTCTGAGTGACGGCCATCATGCCACCCAGGTGGGGGTGCACACCACTGCGCGGCACCATGGACGCGGCGGATCGGGGGCCCGCCTGTCCCATGCCCATAGCCTGCCGCGTCAGCTCGGCACTGTGAGTAGCGCCAGCGTTCTGCATGAACGCTGGAGGGTTCAGAATTGCCATGGTTACCTCCAGGCGTTTCGGTAGGAGACAGACATTGGCGGGTTGCCCGTGGTGTCTGCGCGGTACTGTAAGAAGTTGTCGCCCTTATCGAGGAAGAACCAATCAGGACGCACCAACGCACCTCTGCGTGATACAGTGTCGTTCAACTTTACCGTTCGGTAGTAGGCATCGACTACAAGCGTATCCGAAGCACCAAGGGTAATGCTGAACACCATCTCCTTAGACTGTCCCTGGTGGAAGATGCGAGGATTGGTTACAGGTCCAGGAATGGTGAATGTAGGCGGTGTTGGCCTATTGCCACCATTGTAAGCATTGGTCGTAGTAGGGTCAACAGGAGCACCATAGCCGAATGGGAATCCGAGAGGGAATCCGAAACCCGTCATAGCACTGACGCCCTGCGCGATAGGCAGCGTCTGCAACGTGCTATCGAAGAGCATAGGATTCTCGGCCTGACACATAAACTGCACGTCTACGCTTCCAACGCGACGGAGCTCATCGATGTCAAACTTGACGCCCAGGGGCTTAACAAACGCCACACGCTCTGCGATGCCTGGATGCTGGAAGTAGAAGGGCTTCAGAGTACGACTTGGTGCCCACTCCTCTCGCAACGTATCCAGGAAGGTCTCCGTATTGATGTGGTTCGTGATAATGCGTCCCTCAAAAGTGAAGGTACGCATCTTCTCGAACTCGGCATCCAGGAAGCCACCGTCGACGCCTTCGTGGTCACGCTCGGTCGACCGGAAGTCAGGTGAGTCAAGGCCCTTGACCTTGGTGATGTCGACGAAGGGCACCGTCTGATCCGTAGGGTTCAGAATAGTGCCAGTGTCGCCTAGCTTGTACTCGAACTCGTCCATCACATCCTCGCCTGCAATTCCCAGCCCAGCTCAGCGGAGTGCTTGCGCGGGTCAATCTCCTGTGTGGAGATGTTGATGTCCTGGTAGTAGTTCTTGATGACCTGTGTACCCAAAACGTTACCACCACCAGCTGGAGGCATTATGGGTGCGGCGGGATTGAACATCGTAGCGTGCGCTAGGCGTGCCTGCGCCGCGTTCATGCTCTCTACGTATCCGTTGATGTAACCCTGAGCCGTATTGACACCAAGGTTCTGGAACACAGTCGAAGGCGAGCGAATGCCCAGCTGCTTCTTGATTGCAGCCACGAGAGCATTAGCAATGCGAACCATCTGCGCAGTGATCTTGTCGATCTGACTGTCAAGACCCTTGATCAGACCCTGTGCAGCCTGAATGCCTGCCTTGTAAAGGCTGTCGCCAATGTTATTGGCAGTCATGTCAGACGCATTGCGAATCTGCTGCTGAAGGCTGTTGATCTCGCTCAGCTGAGCATCGGTCGCGTTAGCCAACTGCGACGCAATGCCACCAGCAGCGTCTACTCCCTTAGTCGCCAGGTCGGCAATCGTCAGCTGGTCGAAACCTCTCTGGCGAAGTTTGAGCAGGTTGTTCTGGAAGTCAACTAGCGCCTTGAAGCGATCCTTGAGCCCCTGAATCATGGACTGGGGATTCGCTTGCTGTGCCTCGTCCAGACTGGTGAGGTCGGTTAGCGAACTAAGCGAGTCCCTGATCTTGTCGACTAGCTCAGTACGTGCCTTCACCAGATTGTTGTACGTAGTAGTTGCGGCGTTCAGCTTCGTCTGGAGCTTCGCACGCTTCGCTTCTAGCGACAGAAGAGTACTCTCGCTGAACGCTAGCTGCTTGTTCCACTTAGTCAACATCTGACGCTTGGCAGTACGGCTGATGTCAGCATCGTTGATCGAACGGCGAATGTCTCGAGCCAACGCGAACATGGTACTCTGGATCTTCTTGCGGTTCCCCTGCACGCCTAGGACAAAGCCTCGAACGACGTTAGCACCAATGTCTCTGAACACACGAGAAGGCGACTTGATGATCAACGCATTCTTGGCAGCAGTGATAGCAGACTTAGCCATATCTGCCGCCGCACTAGCAGCGGAGCCGATAGCACCTCTAATGCCATTTACAAGGCCCATGACCATGTCACGTCCGGCGCTGATAAGCCAACTACCGGCACCACTGAAGAAGCCCTTAATGGCATTGATGCCATTCTGCACAGCATTCTTGGCGAGGCTCATCGTGGCCTGCACCTTGCTGCCAAGGTTAGAGAACCAGTTGATGATCGCCTTGATGACTGCAATCGTGGTAGACATTGCAGCCTTGATGATCAGCCACGCAACCCTAACAGTCGTCGTCAGGATCTTAGCCCACATCAAGAAGATGCGAATCCCTGAACTGACAGCGGTGATCACTGCACCAAGAACGGTACCAGCCGTGAGTAGCATCATCGCAACTAGCACGCCGAGGATCTTGATGAGGGGCAAGATGGAAGCCTTGTTACGATTCCACCACGCTGTGAGCTGTGCGATCGCTGGTGCTACGTAGTTACGCATCGTGTCGCCGAGGTGCTGCAAGGCGGGTTGTATCTGCTGCAAGAAGATTCGCCATGCAGCCTGCAAGACCGGGAGAAGATTATTGCGGAGCCAGTTGACCATGGTAGTGATCGCTGGCACAACCTTGTTCTGAATTACGTCCCAGATGGCTCGCAGGCCAGGTCCTAGGGTAGTCGAGAGCGTCTGCCAAGTCTTAATTGCCGATTCGCGTAGGCTATTGAAGGCGGCTGCGAAGAACTCCTTAAGAGTGATCAGAAGACTACGAATCGGACCCATGCGCTGGTAAGCAGTATAGAGTGCAATACCAAATGCAGCAATGGCAGCTGTTGCTACAGTGACGACAGCACCGACAGCGGCAAAGGCAGCCAGCATAGGAGTCAACGCGGCGCCTGCAACAGCTAGGATGCCTGCAAGCGTAACTACTGCGCCGATGAAGATTGCTATCGCACCGCCTACGACTGCTAGGATAGAACCCCAAAGCAGGAACTGTGCGATCAGACTCTTCGTACTCTTGGGCAGACGATTGAACCAGTCTAGCAAACCCTGGAGCTTACCAATCAAGGCACTGAAGGTAGGCATCAGTGCTTCGCCGATTGACACCTTAAGCGACATCCAGGCGTTGCGCAGGAGCTGCGTCTTGGCAGCAACAGATCCTGCCATCTCGTTGTACGCATTCTGGAACGCACCTTTGTCAGTCGCGAACTCCTTAATCTGATCCTGGAAGAGTTCGAGACCGCCCTTAGTGAGCAGGATGTTCTGGAGGAAGCGACGTGCCTCGATAGTTGAGCCAGCACCCTTTAGCGTGTCAAGGATGTTCTTGATGCGATCTTCCTTGGGCATCTTCTCCAGCTCTTTGCGCCAGTCGGCAAGCACTGCAACTAGTGGCCTGAAGTTACCCTTAGCATCACGAACATTAACCCCAATGCGCTTCAGCGATGCTTCCGTCTTAGGATTCGACATCGCATCGAAAGCTCGAGCAACAGCAGTTCCCGCTCGAGCAGCAGACGTACCCAGTCGCGTAGCAGTCGCCAGCGCGGCGGCCATAGTCTCAATGGACTGACCGGCACGGACAGCTGACGGCGTAACGAGACCGATTCGCTGTGCCCACTCCTCATAGGTACCAACACCTTCCTGCACCAGCTGGAACTGAATGTCAAGCAGCTTGTTGACATCCTTGAAAGGTACCTGGTAGGCATTCATCAGACCGATCGTCGCACGCGAAGCGGTCTGCACGTCGGTGTTACCTGCCACGGCAGCCTTGGCGAAGCTACGCAAGAGCTTCTCGGCCTGCGGCAGATTGGCTTCGGTCGACGAGAAGACGTCGAACAGTGCTTCCTGCACGTTCTCGAACGGGATAGCAATGTCGTGCGCCACTCGCAACCCGATAGCCGACAGTTCCTGGAGACTAGGCTTGAAGCGCTTGTCCACCTGAGTGTACGTCAGACGTACCTGCTTGTCCCAGGCAACTGCCGCATCGACAGCCTTCTTCAAACCATATGCAGTAGCAACCCCCGCACCGATCATTACCATGCCAACAGTCTGAGCAGTCCGTCCCACGTTTTCCATGGCATGGCCAAGGTTCATGGAGCGCTTGCGATTCTGCTCAATCTTGGCAGCCTGCTGATCGTAAGCACGTGCCTGCTGCTGAAGCGCCACGACCTGAGCACGCGTTGCACCTGCGAGCTGTGCCTGCCTAGCAGCTGCACGCAGCTGGGCAGCTCGCGCCCTCGCACTGGCGGCCTCAGCAGCGGCACCCGCACGACGCATCGAAGCAGCCACGTTGTTGATGGCGCGGCTTGCCTCCTCCTTAGAGCGAATCAGGAGGAGAATATCCCTAACGGCTGCGGGCACGTGCCGCCTCCTTATGCTGCTTCTCCGCGTCCTTGGCTTGCTTCTCAAAGTAGGCTGTCTGGATCATCTCCAAGACTAGATACAGCTTGAACGGCTGATCTAACAGTCCACCAGGGTAAGGGAGCTGGCCGAACTCTTTGCACATCGAGTGAAGGTTCAGAAACTCGGCCAGCTCAGCATCAGGGCGATTCTGAACTACCGCTGCTCTGAATCGCCTTCGAAGTTTCCCTGCTCCACCTCGTCGAAGGTGTTCAGCTTGTCGATGTAGGTGCCCACCTCTTCACCGACGAGAGGATTCAGCATCGACACGTGTCGGGAGTTCTTGAAGTCGAGCTTGAACGTGCCCTTGCTCGAGTCCTGCGGATCGTTCAGACCCTCCAGGTTGTGCTCCACGACCAGGTTGGCGAAGTCCCACTCGGTGAGCTTCTGGGTCTCCATGGCGAGCTCGCCTGCGAAGTCGGACTTGATGTCCTTGAGGATCTTCATGGCACCGGTGAGATTCTGTCGATGCATCTTCTCACCGTACGTCATCTGTCGGATGATGACGTAGGCGTCCGGCAGCGTCTTCAGCTCGTAACGCTGCGGCGCGGCGATGATGGTTGCGACTGGCATTGCTGTTCTCCTTCTGAACAGGTAATACATGAACACTTGAAACTCGAACAAGTGGATAGCAAAGACGACTGCCTCGATCATCTTCCCACCTTGTTTAACTGGTAGAGGCGTGCAGACTCAAACTCCACACGCCTCTCCGCTGCTACGTCAGCTGGGCGTGCGTCTCCTGCGACTTGACTGTCAGGGTGTATGACGGCGTCGCAGCGCCCACCAGGCACTGGTATTCGATCTCCGCACGCACGACGTCTCCCTGGGAGTCCAGGTTGGTCTCGTAGGTGTCCTTCAGGGCCACCGGCGTGACGATGCTGATCGAGTTGTTCGCACCCTTGGTGGCCGTGAGGGTCAGCGTCTGCGACGTGAGCGCCTTGAACGCGTCGTAGTCGGTCTTGGACTCGAAGTCGCGGGTGAGCGACAGCGTGACCTCGCGCTCGCCGAATGCGACGAACTGTGCACCACGTGACGGCGTCTTGAGACGGTAGTTCGCCTCGGCGTTGTCCTCGACCTGGAACTCGAACGTGTCGGTGTCGGTCACGGGTGTCGAGGTCGGGATCTCGATGCTGTACTGACCCATACCGAACGGCGTCGTGGTGGGCCAGGTCGGGGTGGGTGCCGACTGCGTTGCTTCGTCCTGCCCGACGATCGACACGTTGTACGTGAGCGTGCCGTCGTCGATGCCGAATGTGAACGAGCCCACCACGCACCCGACGTACCCGAAGACGATGCCGTTGCGGACGATCGTGATCGACATCGTCTTCGCCGGTGTGGCGTTCGCGTTCGGCGTGCCGGTGTAGGTGTAGTTCGGGCCGGCACCGGTCTTGACGACCGACATACGCGATGCGTACATGAACCACGGAACGACGTCGTCCGTGGCGTCCATCTCGATGTCGCCCTCGATGCGCGTGTTGCCGGGCACCGCGAAGTTCACGTCGGGACTGTTCCGGATGGACCGACGGAAGTTGGTCTCGGTAATGAAGTTAAGGCTCTCACTGTTGAACGGTACGAACTTCACGGGAGCGACATACGTCCCGGAAACCGTCTCGAGTGACACGCCGAGAACGCCGCTGGCGCCAACGCCGATTGCCATCAGTTACCCTCCTTCTGGGCCTGCTTGAGAAGCGCTGCGGCGTTCTCCTCCTGCTCCGTGACGGCTGCCTCTTCCCGCTCCTCGGCCTCTTCGGTGGCGGCCTTCTTGGTGCCGCGCTCGATCTTGAATCCCTTCGGAAGGGGCTCACCTTCGAGAGGAACACCGTTCATGGCGACGTACTGGTCGATCTCGTCCTGGCTGAAGTGACGCGTCTCACCTGGCTGGAAGATGCCCAGGTGAGGAACGATCTGATCGCCCTCACCCTTAGGTGCTGTCACCTTGTAGTAGTTCATTACACCCCCAACTGCATCTTCGTCTTGCCAACCCAAGTGAGTCGGCTACCGTACATCAATGTCTTGTTCTTACGTGCGTAGCCATGGTCAACTGAGCGGACATAACCGTGAATAACCTTGCCGTCATCGTCCAGAACCAGTTGAGGGTTGCTGTCTATGTAGTTGGCTGCTGCCTCAGCGCACTGCTCAGCAGCCAACTTTGTGACCTGATTGTCGTCAACACGTGCATAGTACACGATGATGAAGACGGTGATGGCATTCTCGACACGTCCACGAGGACCCATAGCACTTGCCAAGGATCGATCTACGACACCTGCTTCAACGCAGATGGTTGGCGTAATGCCAATCCTATCCTGGTCACCGTAGAGCACCTGAGCACTCTGACCTGCATTGTCAGCCGGCGGATAGAGCGTATCCTTGTCACGCTCGAACAGTGCTAGAATGCGCTGAGCCACCTCCGAAGGCATCTTCGCGTGTGCCATCACATCCTCCCGAAGGCTTCGAGCTTCTCTTCAACCCACTCGGCGAAGATGTTCTGGATGGCGTCGATGTCCTCTTCCTGGAAGAGTGCCCACGGACGTGCAGGAATGTCGGCTGTAGCCTGAGGAGCCAAGCCGTGCTTGGAGAGACGCTTGTCGAAGAGCTTGTACGCAGTGTCGTCAATTTCTTTCTGGGTCGCCTCAGAACCTTCTACCTTGCGTGCAGCGTCCTGATACTTCTTGAACCACTGACCTGCTGAGACGCTGCCTGACGCGTCATCGCCCTCGGCACCGCCCTGGTGTACCTTACCGTACCAGACCTTCTGGGGGATGTCACGAATGACTGCCGTCTGCGACCCGATCGACCAGATGCCTGGTGACGATGCAACGTCCGCAAGGGCACCAGTACGTACCAGGATCATAGGCGCAGCTTCGCGGCGACGCTTCTTGGTGTAGTAGGTAAGCTCTTCCCACTTGTCCGGACGGCCACCCGACATGAAGTTCTCAAGCAGCGAAATGGTCATGACATCCTTGACCGACTTGGTCAAAGGTTCCCGCATGTCCTTAAGCTCTTCGCCGAGAGCCTGAAGCTGCTTGGCAACGATGCCGATCGACGGCTTGAACTCGAATCGCTCAAGGTGCCTGTCGAATCTGATCTTGCCGACAGCCTCAGCAATCTGAGCAATGGACACCTGGCCATCACCACTAGCCATTATCCCCTCCTCAGCGTGCTGGGCCTTCGGCCATGGTAAAGTACGGGTCATCGTCGATCGGCCAGATGCTGGGAAGTCCGTCCGAGTTGACAGTAGCGCCCGGAATGTCAATCTCCGAGCTCAGGATAGCCTCTTGCAAGCGCAGTGCCGATGTACGCAGGAGCGTTGCATATGCTGACAGTTCCTCGTCTTCGGAGTACTGCCTGTCGATCAGCCACGCCACGTAGTACTTGGCAATGATCGTCTTGACTAGACTCGGCGCCGATGACGAGTCTACCCAAGTGACCGTATCTGCTACTGCTGCGATACGACCAAGTACCTCTACCTCAATCTGTGCCAGCAGATCGAGATCGAGCTCGACAAGAGCAGGTGCCAGCTTAGACTTCTCGCCCCAGGCAGAAGCTTCCTGGAGAGTGATCAGTGGCATTGTCTACTCCTATCTGTGTGGGGCCCATAGACGACGGACTAGCCTATGGGCCCCATCCCCTCAGCTCCCGCTCGACCCGGAGGAAGTCGGAGCGGGAGGCGCCGCGGCCGGCGCGGCCTTCTTCGCCGGTACGGCCTTCTTGGCAGGAGTCGACGAGGTCTCGGAGGGGGCCTCCTCGGAGGGGGTCTCCTTGGCCGGAGATTCCTCGACCTCGACCTCGTCCTCTTCGTCGTCCAGCCACTCCGGACGTCGACTGGAGATCGCGCCGGCGTTGTACAGACCCACCATGTCTTCCTTGGTGAGGCCGGTGACCTTGTCACCCGGCTCGAAGGTCGTACGCTTGTACTTGCCCTCGGCCGAGCCGTCTTCGGTGCGCTTGCCGTGCTGGATCTTGGTCACGGCGTACCAGGTCTTGCTTGCCATGTTGGCTCCTTAGCTCGCCGCGAGGACGTCCTTGATGAGGTAGCCGGCGACGACCTTGCCCGACCCGTCGAGGGCCGTGTGCTTGAGGTCGTACCGGCGCGAGACGCGGATGACGTCGCTCTTCCGCTTCTCCTCCCGCCAGCGGTCGGTGGCCTGCACACCGGCACCCGGGTAGCGCCAGACGAACTCGTACCCGTAGGCCGGCGTCTTGAGGCCCGGGCGCGGCGGCACCCAGGCCATCACCACGTCGTCGCCCCAGACGTAGCCGAGCGTCTCCGCGGCACCGTAGTTGATCGCCGTGTTGTAGCCCACGCCCGGTACGATCCAGCGGTCGATGCCGACGAGGGCCGCCAGCAGCTCCGGCGTGAAGATGGCGCGCTCGGAGTACTTGATACGGTCCAGCAGCGTCGCGTGGTCCTCCAGCGCCGCCATGACCTGGTAGGGCATGATGACCGTGTTGACCCGCATGAAGAGCTTGGCGTGCACCGCGGTGATGCCAAGCTTCATGTCCGCGATCGGCTGGGAGCCTGCCGCGTCACCCGAGTCCCAACGGTCGACGCCGGCGAGCGTAACGCTGTTGCCGGTCGCGTAGTTGGCCGCCGTGACGGCCAGGTTGCGGATGCCGAGCTCGCGACCCAGGATGATCTTGGACGTGACGAGCTCGGTGGCGTCTCGGTCGGGCGACAGCGGACTGTCCGCGTTCTCCCGCTCCTCGTCCGTCACCGCGATCTGGAGCGCGTGCTCCTTGCAGTAGTACGGCTGCGTCGAGACCTGCATGCCCGGGATCTCGTTCGCCTCGGTACCCGGCGCACGTTCGTCGCCACGCTCCGGCAGCCAGGCCTCACGCCCGTAGACGTAGTAGATGTCCGACTGCTTGTTGACGGGAACGGCGGGGAAGAGTGCCTCACCGACGAAGCCGTTCTGGGGCCACGCGATACTGATCTGAGTCAGGATCTTGTCGATGTGAACGTTGCCGCCACCGTTTGCGTTGTAAACCGGCACGGTATTCCTCCTTCCTCAGATAGTTGTTACGCCGTACCCATTGCCGTCGAACGGCAGTAGGGCAGGAGCAGGACGTCGATCCACTGGCCGGCGGCCGTGGATGCCTGGAGCGCGATGCCCATCGCGTACTGCGTCGCGGCTGCGACCTGGGCACACCCTGAGGCATCGGTTGCCACGAAGGCCATGAGACCGACGACGCCGGCATTCGCGGCGCCGACCTCGACCTTGGAGATGCCGAGGATACGAACGGGGACCTGTACGTTACCGGTCGCCGAGTCGGCCGCGTCGATACGCTGCTGCGTAACGCCGAGCGGCTTGTCGGTGACGGCGGAGCACTGGACGACCTTGTTCTCGTCCGCGGCGAGCTTCATGAAGCGGTAGATGCTCTGCGCCGCGCTCGAGTTGGAGAGGTTGTACCCCTTGTCGAGGACGTAGTTCGGACCACTCATATTATGTTACCTCCCCTCAGGCCTGGAAGCTGTAGGACTCGGTCTGGTACGCGGCGAAGAGCTCGTGGTCCTCTTCGAAGACCTGCGTCATCGCGTCGGCGTAGGACAGTTCGCCCTTGCCCGACTCCGAGAACTGCTTGCGCAGCGCACCGATTCGCTCCTCGGCCAGCTGGAAGGCGGACTTGCCGTCGGTGCGACGGGACTGCTGCCCGGTGGCACCACTCTCGCCGAGCTTGACGGACGCGTTTCCGCCGAGCTTCTGCACCTCCGCCAGCATCGCGTGGATCGGGGCGTGCATGCTCTCGGGCAGGGCCGTCAGCGCCTTGGTCGCCTCGTCGAGGATCGCCGGCGCGACGACGTGGTCGCCACTGCGGTACTCGTTGAGCTTGACCTTGATGCTGTTGAGCTTGTTGCTCTGCGACAGCTCGGCGAGCTGCTTCTGCATGGCCTGGTTGGTCTTGATCTGCTCCCGCAGCATGATCGCCAGCGCCGGGTTGGTCTTGGCCAGCTCGGAGAGCTCGACCTCGCCCGGCGTGACCATGTTGCCCTTGTTGTCGACCTGCGTCGCCGTGGTCGCGTCGAACGGCAAGCCGTCCAGCGTGCCCTGCGGGTTGGTCGTCGCACCGGTGTTCGGTGCGTGAGTGGTGGCCGTACGGTCCACCGGCTGGCTCTTGTTGGTGGCCGCCTCACGATCCGACTTGGCCCGCGTGACGATCTGGTCGTCCTGGGAACCGTCTTCCGGCAGACCGTAGAGCTGGCGAAGCTCCTTGATGTCCATACCCTTCCTTTCCTTCTTCTGTTCGGCGAACGTGAGCTCGCTCAGGTTGACCGGAAGCAGGTCCTTCAGGAAGGGCCTGTTCGTAATGCCACCACCGAAGAGCACGTCCCGGTGGACAACACCGTCGGAATCCGTCCACTCGTCCTGGAACTCCGGACTGAAGTAGCGGTATGCCTTCTCCTTGATCTTCTGCACGGCTGGTGCCGTCCAGTCGACCAACAGCTGAAGACTGTCCCCTTCGACCTTCGCGTCCTCGACCCAGCCCGCAGCCTCGTTCCCCTTCGTAGGGTCGGCCTTGTGATCGTAGTCGATGTCCAAGGCAATGCCACGGACCTTGTTCTTGACGCTATCGGCAAAGCGCTTCAGCCGATCGGCGGTGAAGCTGATCTTGCCGTACGTCGGGTGCTTGTACTCACCCACTCGCATCGCACAGATCCACGACTTGTTGGCCTCACTGAACTGAGTGCCTCGAAGATCTGCATAGTACCCGAAGCGTGCCATTTCACCTCCCCGCCCTGACTCGGCTGACCTTATTATATAGTGGGACCCTAGGAAAAATCAACGTATCCTATTGGTGATCGTTCCGGATAGTCCATCGGAACGGGTAGTTGGCATTTGCCAGGATGATCGCGGCACCTGCACCCTTGTGTGCAAATGCGAAGGTGACGTTACCTCCGGATAGGTCACCGCCGGCTACCGCTAGGTTCCACTGGAACGTCGTGCGGAAGAAGCGTACGTTGTTATTCGGGTACAGAGAAGGGTCACCCTCAGTTGCGGGGGTGTTGGTACCCGTCGACGAGTAGCGGACAGCCGATCCACCTACCAGAACGACTGCATCGAAGAACTCTGTAGCGCTAGAGGTCATGTCGAGTAGGCACTCAACACTCAGCGTCACATTGTCGCCTGCCACTGCTGCAATCGACATCGTCAGGCCCGGCACAACGGTGAAGCTGGCATCGCTCGTCGTAGTGAAGCTGCCCGAGCTTATGCGATTGCGTGCAAACGTAGCAACAGCTCCTCCACCGCCACCGCCACTAGCGGAGATGGTGACAGTGCCAGCATTGTCGTCGTAGCTCACCGTAGCGTTGGCGCCCGCAACGAGCATGGCGCCTACGATGTCCTGAACTACTTCAGTAAGAGTCGACTCCAACTGGTACTGCACGTGAGGGTCGCCTGCTGCAACATGTGCAGCTACAGCAGACGCTGCCGTGCCTGCGGGATCATAAGTGCCCGAGTGGTTGTGATTTCCCGCAGCCGCCGTCGTACCTGTCGTTCCAAGCGAAGGCGTTCCATGTTGATGGTCGCCTCGCGCATAAGTCGTTGCTGCGCCGACGGAAGAGGCGACTCCGTAGGAAGTAGCTGCCTGTACGCTTGTGGCAGGAGAAGGGCCAGATCCTCCGCTACCTCCTCCATCGTGCGTATGGTTGAATGCTGCATAGAGAGTCCCCAGGGAAGCTGACTGTGCAGGCAGCAGCGCTGAGAAGTTCAGCGTGCCTGCATCGTATGGCACCTGCGCGAAGAACTCCTCGGTGATGTTATCCCCAAGGATACGTACTCTGTAGTTCCAGTTCGCAGGACTCCAGTCAGGATCGTTGGTACCATACAGCGGAACTGTGAAGGTACCATCGACCTCCGACACCTCAGCCACGATCGTCATTCGAGGGACGATCGACGGCCCTGCGTTGTGGCGAATCAGAGTAGGAATGAAGAACTGAACCTCGCGCACCTTCAACTCAGGGTTAAAGTCACCAGTAACGGTTACCGTCGCAGGAGCAGCCATCACTTACCTCCCGAACGGTCTACGCCCGCGTTGCCACGAGGCGGCTGCGCCTTCGGAGCAGCTTGACGAGGAGGCCCAACCCGAGGAGGCTTAGGACTACCGGGAGCGTTGGTCTCGCTCCCAGGACCGTCACCGTCTTCTGTAGTCGGATCCTGCGGCGCCTCAATTTCTCGTCGAGTCTCCCAGTCGATGGGCGGGAGGTCGTTCTCTTCACGAAGGTGCTCTTCGAGGACGTCGTCAGGCAGAATGAGCCCTGCCCCGACGTGGTTACGGAGGGTGAAGGACTGGGTACGTGCATCTTCCCATTCTCCAATCCGACGGACCTTCATCTCAGGCGTCTTGACGCGTGAGAAGTTCATCTTGATCAGGTCGTCGAAGACATGGCGTGTGGTGGTTTCAGCCACCGTATCCGCTACGTATCTGGTAGCCTTGTAGAAGGTTTCCAGACCCTCCTTGCTCGTGTTGACCTCCGTCAGGAACGGGGCCAGCACGTTGACCATGATCATGTTGTTGTGGTGCTCGATCGACTTCATGCAATCGACCGGCTGGCCCTCGAGCTTGGCAAACATGATCTCCCACTGCGGAGGCAGTGTGATATGCGCACGCTCGTTCGTTCGCAGGTTGCGGCCGATTCGCTCAGCCAGAATCTTATCCTCCCGCGTCCAGCCAGGAGGCATCTTGATGATCGGAACGCCGATGCCGTGACGCTCCTTCTGGATGGCGTCGATCTTGTACAGCGTGTCCTTGTACTTGTAGTGCTTGTACGCGGAGCGCAGGATCGAGATGCCTTGGAGGTCGCCTGCCTCGGCCTCGAGGCTGTAGATCACCAGCTTGCTGATGGGGATCCTGATGCCTTGGGTGTCAACAGACACACTCGTGTAGTCCGAAGCAGACGCGGTGTTGATCGACAGTGGCTCCATGACGATGCCGGCAGGGCCACCATTCTCGTCATACTCGAACTTCTGGATGTCCGCAGGATGACGCGGAGCCAGCTTACGCAAGGAGACCCGGCCGTCCGAGTCGAGCTGGTACACCTTCTCCATGCACATGTAGCCGTACTCGCACATGAGCAGGATGTCTTCCAGCGTCCGCGACCACGAGACATTCATCCGATTGCGAATGTTGTCCTCGAGCCACTCAGCAGCGTTGATATCCGCCTTGGACTCTCCGCCAGGCTTGATGAACCAGCGTGCCGACATCACAGGCGTCTTGAACACACGCAGAGAGCCTCGCACGATGCCATCGAGACGCTTCATGCGGTAGTATTCCGTAACGCCGAGCTTGTCACGGAGCTTCGGGTTCCACTCCTCACGCGTCCAGGAGGTCCACGGAGAAGGGGACGAATACCCGATCTCCGGACCAACATCGATCACCTCCACGAGCTGCTTGCTCTCGTCCGTCTTCGATGCCACGACCATGAAGGAGCCGTCGGCGCTGGGGTAGGCGTCGACGACTGCGTGCGATTCCAAGACCTCCGACAGTGCGACGGAGCCCGGGTCTTCCTTTTCTGCCATCAGAACTCCAAACTGTCCCAGTCGAAGAACCCACCATCACCAGAAGGTTCCAGCATGTCACCGAATCGACTCTCGTTAGGGTCGTTCAGACCCTGGTAAAGGTCGGTGAGTCGCGAATTGCAGCCGAGCTTGACGATATGCATCAGTCCGTATCGGAGTGCGTCCAATGCATGATCAGCGTGCTTCTTCGCCTGCTCCCGCACGTTTTGTTCCGGGCGAGTGTCCGGAGCACGATAGTTGTTGAATTCGAAGATGAGGTTCTTGCACGAATGATCAACAAAGAGCTTGGGCCGCTTAAGAGGCGTCCCATGTTCATCCGTCACCACCAAGTTCCCAGCGGGGCTAAGAACGTCTTGGAGCTTCAGGAAGCTCTTGACGAGGTCGATACCCTCTCGCCAATTCTTCTTAGCTTCCGGTTCAGCGAACGCGGGTACGAAGTTCTGGGAGATCGCAACACAAGCCTCGGGATCAGCTGCGTCACCGAAGGCGAGATCCAGGTGGTACCCTTCGGGCTCCGGCAGGTTTCGCATAAGAGCGATGTGCTCAGCGAGCTGTAGGTACGGAGCGTAGTGCTCTCGCCAAACGTACACGTTGTCTTGAGGGTCCATCTGGAAGAACACCCAAGCCCATGGGTTGGTGTAGCCAGGGTCGTAACCAACGTAGCTCGGCCATGCAGGGTTAAACTTGACGTCTGTGACATGTATGTTCTCCTGCCACTCGCCATAGATCTTACCTACGAACGCCGAGAAGTCGGCGCCATATTCCTGAAGGAACCACTCGTGAGCAGTCGTTCGCTCAATACCGAGGATCTCCGGATCTTGACGGCCAAGTGGGTACACGTATGGATTGTCCCACGACGGGAACTGCCAGGACTCATACTGGGGCTCGTTCGGATCACGGCCCACCTGCCAAAGACCATGAAGCCAGTTGAAGCCTTCAGGCGTAGTAGGGAATGAGGCATTGCCCCGCTTGTCAGCAAGAGCAGGACGAATGAATCGCTCCCAGGTATCCTTCTTATGCTTCGCGGCCTCAGACATGATGGCAAAGTCGAGCTTCTCACCAACCAGATTCTCGGGGTGATCTGCAGAGCGACATTCCACGCGCGTGCGCCAGGGAAACTCAATGTACATGTCTCCCGAACGTTTGTTATACGCCTTCTTGACCTTCTTGTTCCGACCGAACTCGAGCTGGATGATGAACAAGTCCCAGAGAACCCGAAACTCCTTCTCGGCCAGATCGTAGGTCGGACCCACGATCCAGCCTCGCCGGTTCGGCATCATCAAGCCAGGAGCTTCGTCCATAGAGGACATACGCGACTTGCCGAAGCGCCGGCCACAGACAGGCACCCTGAAGCGAGCAGTGCTGTCGTGAAACAGCCACTGCTTCGGGTGGGGCTCGTAGCCCACCTTCTTGAAGAACAGGCGCTTGTCAATGACCTTGCCCATCAGGCACATCCCTCCGGGAATGGTGGCGGCGGGCTAGCTAGGCGCTTCGTCTCAGCCGCCTCCGTAGTCGCGTCGTACTCCTCCAACGCCCTACGCGTCTCAGCACCCGTCTTGACCGTCAGCATTGTCGCCACGAGCTTGTCCATGGCAGCGTTCCTTTCAGCGGCTGCCTGAAGGCGCGGAGCCGTAGCCGCTGCATCCTTACGCATGTACGTTGCCATGCACTCGCGCGTCCGCTTGTTGTCAACGTAGAGGATGAGGAAGCCTATGCTTAGGACGAGAATCATGACCCACGACCCGATCAGGACCGAGCGCCACTGGGGGCTTAGTGTTCGCACGCGTCACCTTCCTTCTCACCAGCTCAATTACCGTACCCAAGAACCACCCCGTTCCGCCAATGGTCACAATGGAGAACGCCACTTGCTCTAGGTAACTAAGCCTCTGCATTTGCCTCTTCCCTCGGTCTGGGCAATGGCGGGAACACCACTAGCCAAGCCCCCGTAGGTATACCTAGCAGTACTGGATCGGGAAGCGGCCCGTCGCGGAAAAGGTACTTATACAAGGCGGCTGCGACAACAATCCCCCAGACGCCTAATATAATAGTCAGGAACCTGATCTTGAAATGCGTGACCGTCACTGCGGCTCCCTACCGTGTTAAACTAACCGCTCGAGCCGCCTTCCAAACTCCACACGCCTGGGGTTTCTTTGCGCTCCTGTTGGCGCTTGTGCGTGTGCTGTTCGCTGGTTCGGCCTTTTGCCGTAGGTGGTCAGCGAGAAGTGGTTACAGCAGGAATGCCAGAGCCAGCGAAGCCAGACCCAGGCTGATCAGGGAAACACGTGGCGGGTTCCAGAAGGCCGAAACCAGGAACAGAACCACTGCGATGACCAGGAATACCTTGTCTACCGGCATTACTTCTCACCCCCCTTGTTGGCGTGCGCCTCGACGGAGGTCGTGTCGATCAGCTCCGCCCAGGGCTCCTTGCCATCCACGGTCGCGCCCATGGCTTCGGCGCGGTTGAGGATCTCCAGCGCAGCCCTCATCCTGATGCTGTCGTGCTCTGAGTGTTGGGCTAGTCGCACAAGGGACGCAGCGGCCATCGGAGAAGCCTCCTGAATCATGCGACGCGCCTGCGCCGTTGGCGATTCAGAGTCCCCGTCGGTCTTTGCACCCGTGAGTCGCTCCATTAGAAGCGCGCTGATGTCGTCGTCGCTCACCCAGGCACGGTCCTGCGAACGCAGCCGCTCAACCTCGCCGTCATCCGGATCCCAGCCCATAGTGTACCTCCCTACGCCTATTATATATCGGTTACTCGCGGGGACACAACGGACATGTGACCTCGCCATCATCTTACACACGGTAACACATGTTTTCCGCCCACTTCTGTACTTCCAACGTACCGGTCCCCCACTCTCTCAAGATCCCCATTATAATATAGTTATAACAAAAAAAA
>Ga0247763_1000039_pt1 | contig 52453 bp, 48 predicted proteins | sample UWRJL141409B4_FD_179926 | JGI IMG/M metagenome (GOLD analysis project Ga0247763, IMG submission 179926) | Plant litter microbial communities from Arlington Agricultural Research Station in Wisconsin, United States - UWRJ-L141-409B-4 | ecosystem: Environmental > Terrestrial > Plant litter >... | reverse complement strand
CGAGCATGTCGAGGTCGATCCCCTCGATGTACTCCATGGCGTAGTAGAAGGTGCCACCGGGGGTGCGCCCGTAGTCGTACACGCTGACCGTGTTGGGGTGGCACAGCGAAGCGGTCAGGCGAGCCTCGCGCTCGAACCGCACCAGGTTGTGCTCGGCGGTCTTCTCCGGGCGCAGCACCTTGATCGCCGTCGGGCGGCGCAGAGACTGGTGCTCGGCCTCGTACACCACGCCCATGCCGCCGCCGCCGATCCTTCGGACCAGCACGTATTGCCCGAGCTGCAGAGGTTGGCTCATGCTGCTCTGCCCGCGGTGCACCTTGCGGGAGACCAGGCCGCTCACGACGACGATGCTCGCGGCGAACGCCGCGGAGTACCAGGCGTACGCGCCCGCGCCGGGATCGGCGCCCGGCTCGAGGCGCCCGGCGTAATAGAAGTAGGTGAAAGGGACGATCGGCGCCGTGCAGGCGATGCCCAGCCCTAGAGCACGCTCCAGCGTGCTCGGCACGAGCGCGGCCCGCACCACCAAGAGCTGGCCGATGGCGAGGATGGCGATCAGATCCGGTCGGATCTCACGGGGAGCTGGCCAGCTGCTCGCTAGCAGCACCAACGTGGTCGACAGCGTCAGCGCGACGTCGGCGCCTTTCGGCCAGATGCCTTGCGTCCGAGCGCCGCGGACGTAGGCCCCGATGGCCGCGAACACTGCCGCGCCCGACAGCTGCACCAGCGCGAACTGCCCGAGCCACGTGGCGTGCGGCGCGTACCCGCGCAGAGTGACCAGCGCGATGCAGCCCGCGACTGCGGTGAGGGCGGTGCCGAGCCAGCCCCAGGTGTACAGTCGCTCGGCGACTCGGGACGCTGCCTCGCGCGAGTCGGTCGACACCAGCTCCCTGCTGCTGAACGGAGAGCTCTTCTGCTCTGACGCCCGCTTCAGCGCGACCCCCGAGTTTCGAACCTCCAGCGTGGTCCGATCGATGCGGGCGCTACGCCATTTCCACGCGGCACTCCAACTCATGATGAAGACCAACGACATCCGCGGATAGCACGAACCCGCCGCCGCCTGCAGCCGGTTTGTCCGTGGCCTCTCGGAAACGCACGGCCAACTGGCACAAATACGCGCTCACTGTTTAATTTCTGGAGAGCGGGCGCCCCAACCCGCTCTTTTCTCGAGAGAGCGGGCGCCCCGATGCGCGCTTTTGTCGAGAGAGCGGGCGCCCCGATGCGCGCTTTTGTCGAGAGCGCGGGCGCTCGGACTGCACATTGCGAGTTGGGCTGCCTCGGCGGCCTGAAGATGACCACGATCTGCTGGATCGCGAATGCACGCGTGTTACCGAAGTCGATGCGACATCATGCAACGGAGGGGCGTCGGGCCTGCGTGTTTCACTCCGACGTCGACGACAGACCCTCTGCGCTCCTAGCCCGCGGAGCGGTCACTGGGGGCCTCCCACACGCCCCGACAACCAGATCTGCCTGGGGGACGAGCTCGCGCCGGCAGGGAACACTTTTCTCGCTTGGTGCCGGCGATCTTCGGAATCCGGCGGCGGCCGGCTCGCCACTGATGGCGCATGAGGATCCCGCGCGCCTTTGGTTCAGGGCTTGCCATCGTTGGAGTTGCGGCCACTTGCGCATGCAGTCCGGCGGATGAGGCGTCGCCGGAGGGACAAGCCTCGCCCTCCAACACGCAGCCCGGGGCTCCCTCGTCGGGGGACGATGCGCAGCCGCAGGGTAGCGGAGCGCAGGGGCCGGCGGTGACCCCCGGCAGTGGCGCCTCGAACGGCGGCACGCCGAACCCTTCGAACGAGCTGCCAACGAACCCGTCGCTCGAGCAACCGCCCGTCAGCTCTGGAGAGACCGGCGGATCCCTTCCCGGCGCGAACGAAGAGAGCCCACCCGTGACCACGCCGCCGCTGACGAGCTGCGCCAGCCCTTCGTCGCTCGCCGCGGGCAACCGCGAGCTCAGCATCCAGCACGATGGCCAGGAGCGCGAGTTCCTCCTGCACGTGCCGGCGGACCTCGACCCGAGCGTGCCGGTGCCGCTGGTGGTCGACATGCACGGGCTCACCTCGAGCGCCGGCGCCCAGGCGGGTCTGTCGGGCTGGCGTGCCAAGGCCGACGAAGAGGGCTTCATCGTCGCCCATCCGCAGGGCCTCGCCAACTCCTGGAACGGCGGCGACCTCTGCTGCGGATCGTCACAGAGCCGCGGGGTCGACGACGAGGGTTTCATCCGGGCCATGGTCGCGAAGATCCAGGAAGACGGCTGCATCGATCCCAAGCGGATCTACGCCACCGGTCTCTCCAACGGCGGCGCCATGTCCCACCTGCTCGCGTGCAACGCGGCGGATCTGTTCGCGGCGTCTGCTCCCGTCTCGATGGGTAACGGCGCCCGCCCGTGCCAGCCGTCGCGCCCGATCTCCGTGGTGATGACGCGCGGCACGCAGGACACGCTGGTCAGCTTCAACGGCGGCTTGTTCCCCAGCGCTCAGGCCGATTTCGAGCAATGGGCAGAGCTCAACGGTTGCCAGGGCGAGCCCGAGCAGGTCGACGAGCTGTGCGAGGCGTTCAGCAACTGCGAGGCGGGGGTCGAGGTGAAGCTGTGCGCCCTCGCTGCGGGGCACGTCCTGTACAGCAATCGACAGAACTTCAGCGTGCCCGACACCGTCTGGGAGACGTTCGAGCGCCAGACGTTGCCCTGAAGCCGCTGATTTCAGCGACCTCGCCTCGCTCGAGTGCGAGCCGGTCCCGTGGCCCGTGCGGCGAAAGGTCTCGAGCTCGGCATTTGTCGCAGCAAAGGTGCGTGAGCGCCGGCCTCTCGCTATTCTGGCGCGCGAGATGGCGGCAAAGAAAAAAGCTTCGAAGAAGGCAGCGAAGAAGGCGGGCACCAAGAAGCGCCGCGGCGTCAAGCTCACGCCGACCGAGCTGGAGGCATCCGAGCTCGCCGTGAGCGACGTGCCCGCAGAGCTCAGCCCCGTGCTCGAGCGCGTGAAGAGCGACGGCGGCGCGGTGCTCGGCGTCTATCGCGAGCCGCTCGGCGGCCATCACCTCGCCTTCGTGAGCCTTCCCATCGAGAAGGTGGGACCCACACCCTTCCAGCGCGACGTGAGCGACTCGCACGTGCGCAAGCTCACCCACGCGATGGACAAGACCCGTCGCTTCCTCGATCCGCTCATCGTCGTGCAGCGGCCCGAGGGCTACGAGACGCCCAACGGCAACCATCGCCTCACGGCGCTGAAGGAGCTCGGGTCGAAGGCGGTGGTCGGCCTGCTCGTGCCCGAGGCTGCCGTCGCGTACCAGATCCTGGCGCTCAACATCGAGAAGGCGCACAACCTGCGCGAGAAGGCGATCGAGGTAGCGCGCATGTATCGCGACCTCGTGAAGTTCTCCGAGGAGACCGAGTCGCACTACGAGCTCGAGTTCGAGGAGCCGAGCCTAGTCACGCTCGGGTTCGCGTACGAGCAGCGCGGCCGCCTCGCGGGTGGTACCTACAACCCCGCGCTGCGCAAGGTCGATCAGTGGCAGAAGGGGTCGCTCTCGGAAGCGCTGACCGAGCGCGAGCGCCGGGCACAGCTCGTGCTCGCCTTCGACGACGCCGTCAACGCCGCAGTGGCGAAGCTCAAGGAGAAGGGCCTCACCAGCCCCTACCTCAAGAACTTCGTCGTCGCGCGCGTCAACCCGCTGCGCTTCATAAAGGGAGACCTGCCGAGCTTCGACGAGCTGCTCACCACGATGACCAATCGCGCAGCCAAGATGGATGCCGACAAGGTCAAGCCGGGAGACTTGGCGAAGGCTGGCGGCTACGGCGGCGGCGACGGCGACGAAGAGTGAGCGGCCGATGATCGACCGGCTGACGAGTGCCGGGGGGGTGGTGTGTCTGCTCCTCGCGGCATTCGTGGCCTGCCCGCGCGAGCTGCGCAGCAAGGTCGATCGTCGCACCGTGCTGGGCGGGCTCGGCTTGCTCCTGGTGCTCTCGCTGCTGGTGCTCCGCACGCCGGTCGCGAGCAGCTTCGGCTACGCCAACGCCGCGGTGAATCAGCTGCTCGGCTTCACGCGCGAGGGCGCGCGGTTCGTGTTCGGCGGGCTCGCCGCCGAGTCGAACGCGTTCGGGTACGTGTTTGCTTTCCAGGTGCTGCCCACCATCCTGTTCTTCTCGGCGCTCATGAGCGTGCTCTACCACGTGGGCCTGATGCCCTGGATCATCGAGCGGGGCGGTCGCTTCCTCTCGCGCGTCCTGCGCGTCAGCGGCGCCGAGAGCTTCTCGACGGTCGCGGACGTGTTCGTGGGTCAGACCGAAGCGCCCCTCGCGGTGCGCCCGTACGTCGCCCGCATGACCCTGTCCGAGCTCAACGCCTGTATGGTCGCGGGCTTCGCCACTACGGCGGGTGGCGTGCTCGCAGCGTACGTCGCGATGCTGTCGGCGAGCGTGCCGGGGATCGCTGGCCACCTGATCGCCTCCAGCGTGATGAGCGCTCCCGCCTCCCTCGTCATCGCCAAGCTCATGCTGCCCGAGTCGTCTCCAACGGAGACGGGGAGCGATCTCGTCGCCGAGCACGAGCGCCCGAGCGTCAACGTGCTCGACGCCCTCGTGCGCGGGACCCTCGACGGTGTGCGGCTGGCGGTGAACGTCGCGGCCATGATCCTCGTCTTCCTCGCGTTCACGGCCATGTTTGACGCGCTGGTGCGCGCCATCGGCGCCCTTTTCGGCGTCGAGCTCGGCTTGACACAGATCCTCTCCTGGCTCTTCACGCCGCTGGCCTTCGTGCTTGGCGTGCCCACGGCTGACGTCGCCAAGGTGGGCGGCCTGCTCGGGCAGAAGACCGTCTTCAACGAGTTCGTGGCCTACTCCACCATGGCCGACCAGCTCCGGCAGGATCCGGCCTGGCTGAGCGAGCGCGGGCGCCTGATCGCCAGCTACGCGCTGTGCGGCTTCGCCAATTTCGGCAGCATCGGTATCCAGATCGCCGGCTACTCGAGCCTCGCCCCCGAGCGCCTCGGCGATCTGTCACGGCTCGGGATTCGTGCCATGATCGGCGGGCTGCTCACGACGTGCCTGGTGGCGTGCGTGGCAGGGGTCTTTCTGTGAAGGAGTGAGCATGGACGTGCATCTGGTGGTCGGTTCGACGGGGGCGGGGAAGTCGACGTATGCGCGACGCCTCGCGCGCGAGTGCGGCGGCGTGTGCTTCGTGGTCGATGAGTGGATGCAGCGGCTGTTTCATCCAGATCGGCCCGAGGCCGCAGGCTACGAGTGGTACGCTCCGCGCATCGAGCGCTGTACCGAGATGATCTGGTCGCTCGTGGTGGACCTGGTGCGCACCGGCGCGCCGAGCGTGCTCGAGATCGGGCTCACAGAGCGCGCCGCGCGCGAGGCCTTCTACGAGCGCACGGCTCGCGCGGGGCTCAGCCTTCAGCTGTACGTCGTCGACGCCCCCGCCGAGGTGCGCTGGCATCGCGTCGAGGCGCGCAACCGCGAGCGCGGCCCGACCTTCGCGCTGGACGTAACGCGCGAGATGTTCGATTTCGTCGAGCAGATGTGGGAACCCCCGAGCGACGAGGAGCTGCGCGCGCACGGGGGGCAGCGCGTCGATACGTCAGCGCCGGGTTGAGCTCCGGGTCAGTTCAGGGGCTCGCCCGCCAGCCGAAACCAGATCGAGCGCCGCTGCCCGCAGCGCGGGCAGGACACCTCGGCTTCGCGCAGTCGCATGCCCGGGCTGCTCGGCGCGCGGTGGGCCTCGACACGCAGCACGACCTGGCAGCGCGGGCACTCGAACGTGGCCGCGCGTGGCTCGACGACGCTCGCGGATTCGACGTCGATCGGGCGGTCGGGGGTGCCCCCCGGCTCGAGCAGCAGCAGGCGCTCGCGCTGGCGAGCGAGCTTGTCCGAGGCTCGCAGGGCCGCTCGCCGCGCGGTGCGCGCGCGTTCGACCGGTTTGCGCTTGGGCGTCACTGGCTGATCTTGCCGGCGAGCTCGTCGCTGATGCGGCTGGCGGCGTAGATCACGTCGAGCGCGTGGGTGATGGCCCGCGCGTCGACCGCGACCATGCGGTTCACGGAGATGTCAAAGCCGTAGGCGCCGCCGAGCGAATGGATGTTGCCGTCGAAGACCAGCCCGACGAGCTCACCCTGGCGATTGACGACGGGTGACCCGGAGTTACCCCCGATGATGTCGTTGTCGGTGACGAAGTTGAAGGGCGTGTTCAGGTCGAGCTGCTTCCGCGTGTCGAGCCAGCTCTTGGGCAGCGCGTAAGGGAAGCGGCCTGTGGCGCGATCGAAGGCGCCGCCGATGCGCGTGAACGCGGGGATGTACTTGCTGGGCTCGCGCCAGCCGCGCACCGTGCCGTACGAGACGCGCGCCGAGGAGGTGGCGTCGGGGTAGGAGTTCATGCCGTACACGTCGAAGCGTGCCTTGGCCACGAGCTCCGAGTTCTTCGTCAGCACCGACTGGATCTCGTTCTGGTAGCGGGCTCTCAGCTCACGCCCGGTGGCGTCGAGCGAGAGCGCGAGCTGGATCATGCGATCCTTGGACGCGAGCACGGCCTGCTTGCCGCCCTCCCACAGTCGCTTGCGTTCGGCGACGTCGTCCAGCTTCGAGCCGTTCACGAGGTCGCGCGCGAGCTCGTCCGGCGATTGCTTGCCGAGCACCTGTTTGACGAAGGGATGATCGGCGCCGAGCTCTTCGCGCAGCTGATCGAGCCCGAAGCCGAGCTTGGCGATCTCGAACTGCCGGTTCAAGGGGCGCGGCGCGAGCAGGCGCTGCGTGACGCCGGGCAAGCGCGCGTCAGCGTACTCCTCGAGGCGCTGCTCGTTGGGCTTGTCGCGCTCTTCGGTGCCGCGCACGAGCGTCTTCGCCCAGCTGAACAGGGGGGTCTTCGCCCAGGGCGGCCGCGGCGCACCCGGGGCCTCGATCCAGCCGAGGTCGGGCTCGAGCGCGAGCAGATTGCGCTTGGCGACCTCGATCGCTTCCCAGGCCGCGCCGTACTTGCGCTTCAGCTCCGGGTTGGCGTCGACGCGAGCGCGCAGGTTGCGCTCGTTCGCCTGCAGGCGCGCGAAGAAGTCCGGGTTGAGCAGCGCGCGGTGTTCGCCTCGCACCGCCTTGAACGAGTTCTCGATCCCGAACAGATCGCTCTTGGCGACCCGCTCGGCCTCCGGGCTGCGCTTCGAGTACTCCACCAGGAAGCCGCGGTAGCGCGCGAACTGCAAGAGCAAGTCGATCAGCTCGTGATCGCGCAGGTGTTCGAGCTCGGCCACCGTGCGCAGGCGCTCGGTCTGCCCCGGGTTACCGGAGGTGAACGTGAGATCGTTGGGACCGAGGGCAGTGGTCGAGAGGCTCAGGTGGTCGAGCGTGGGGGCGGGCTTGCCGCCTTCGTAGGCGCGCAAGAACGTCACGTCGAGGTTGTAACGAGGAAAATTGAAGTTGTCTGGGTCGCCCCCGAAGAAGGCCACGTCGACCTCGGGCGCGAACACGAGCCGCACGTCGCGGTAGCGGCGGTACTGGTAGAGCTCGTACACGCCGCCGTGCCAGAGGCTCACCACCTCGCACTGTAGATCGTCGCTCGTGGCGCACGCCTTCTCGATGCGCGCTCGCTCGGCCTTGAAGGCCGCGTGGAACGCCTCGCCATCCAGCCCCTGCGTCGCGTTCTGGACGCGCTGGGTGACGTCGCTGATCTCGGCGAGCTGGTGGATCTCGAGGCCCGGGCACACCCGCTCTTCGGCCAGCGCCTTGGCGTAGAAGCCCTTCTTCACGTAGTCCTGCGTCGCGCTCGACAGCCGCGAGATGCAGTCTTCCGCGCAGTGGTGGTTGGTGAGCGTCAGGCCACCGTTCGACACGAAGCTCCCCGAGCAGCCGTTGGCGAGGCGCACGGACGAGCGCTGCAGATGGCGCACCCACTCGTCGCTGGGGGTGAACCCATATTTGCGTTGCAGCTGGGCCTTCGGCAGGCGGTTGAACGTCCACATGCCTTCGTCGGCAGAGGCTGGGGCGGAGTCGAGGAGGACGAGGCAGAGGGCCGCCCCGACGATTGCGCGCAGTGTCATGCGCCGATTCCTACGCTCGCGGCTCGGCGGCGTCAAAATCTCGGGCGCACGGAGCGGCGGGGAAGGGTGCCTGTTCCCCCGCCCGGTTCGTGCTTTCTCAGGCGCGGACGGGCACGTTAGGCGGCGCGGTCTCGGCGAGGCTCGGCCGCTCGTGCTGGCGCCGAACGTAGGCCGCGAGCACGTCGCGCCCGTCGAGCAGCTCGGGCCTGCGCAGGTTGACGTAGCCGATGGCGCACACGATCGCGATGTCGGCGAGCGAGAAGGTCTCCCCCACGGTGGTGCGTCCGTTCAGCACGGGCTCCAGGTAGTCGAGACCCGCCTCCACCTTGCCGAGCAGCTTCTTCGCATATTCGCCGTCTCGCTTCTCGGGAGCGCGCCGAGAGTCGAGCACGACGGGGATGAGCACATCGCAGATTCCGTCTGCCAGCGCCTCGAAGTGGCGGACGACGGCTCGCTCGCGAGGATCGAGCGGGATGAGCCGCGGCGTGGGGAACAGCGCATCGAGCGCCTCGGTGATCACGCGCGAGTCAAACAGTACCGTGCCGTCGTCCAGCACGAGCGTCGGCACCTTGCCGAGCGGGTTGTTCTCGCTCGCCGATCGCCCCGTGGCGGCGACGTCGACCGCCTCGACGGTGAGGCGTTTCTCCAGCAAGAGGGCGCGCACCTTGCGCGCATACGGGCTCGTGAGGGAATGAAACAGCAACATGACGGCCGGCGAGGGTACGCCGGCGGTGGAGGCGCCGCAACTCGGCGCTGCGTCAGGGGCGGCGTGCGTCAGGGGCGGCGTGCGTCAGGGGGCGGCGTGCGTCAGGGGATCAGTGGCCCGGGTTCGCCTTGTCGCCGTTCGAGCGGTCGTCGTGGTCGCCCTTTTGCTCGGACTTCAGCTTGTGCTGCTTTTCTCGAGCGGCCTGGGCTTGCTCCGCCTTCGTGTTGGGCGCGGCGTCAGCCTCTGCCGGCAGATCGATGCCCGCATCACTCAGGCTGCGCAGCTGCCAGTTCCCGACGAGCACGTTCTCTCCGCACCCGGCCGTCACGGCGAGCGTCGAGAGCACGAAGGCGTACGACACGGTCGCAAATGACGGCGCCGTGCCGAACCCTCGCGCCCGGCGCGAGAAAGCTCGATGGCGATCGGGCGGCGAGGCGGCACCCGGCTTGGAGGAGGACGCGAACATGGGCGGAGCATAGCGTAATGGTCGCCGACGGCACTGAGCGATCCCCGCCGCTCTGCGCTCGGCACTCGATCGAACTCCTCCCGCCGGTTGGCCGCGAAGCGGCGTCCGAAAAAGGAGCGCTTTCGTCGCGCCTTTCCGTGCCGGCCGCCGAAATCCAGCGTGGTCTCGATTTTCCTGGGAGGGCGGGTGATCGCGCCACAGGGTTCACGTCATTATCAAGCGTTGGCTATCGATCTCCTCACAGGGCACCCGGCCCAGGGTCCCAGCACGACGGGTGAAGCGCGACGCTTACCCCCGAGCGCGCTGCGTCACCTCGTGCAGGAGCACTACGATTTCATCTGGCGCCTGCTCGCGCGTCTCAACGTCTCGGGCCCCGAAGTCGACGACGCGGCCCAACAGGTCTTCATGGTGCTGGTCAGCCGCGAAGGGCTCACGATCAAGGTCGGCAGCGAAAGAGCATTTCTGTACGGGGTGGCTCTGCGCGTCGCGAAAGAGTTCAGGCGCAAGACGCTGAGCCAGCTCAATCACATCGTTCCCGATCCGGAAGTCTTGATCGACCGTACGCATGACGTCGAGGCCGTCGCGGAGCGCAGCCAGGCGCGTCGCCAGCTCGATCGCATCCTCGAACAGATGCCGGACAATCTGAAAGAGGCTTTCATCTTGTTCGAACTCGAAGATATGTCGGTGCCCCAAATTGCAGAGCTCCTCGCGATCCCGACCGGAACGGTCGCTTCCCGGCTGCGTCGAGCAAGGGCGCTCTTTCAAAAAGCCGTCCTGGAACTTCGCGGGCAGCAAGAGGGCGGAGAGTCATGAAGAGACTGATGGACGATTCGACGGACGAGCTGGTGCGCTCGCTCCTCGCGGCTGGCATCGAGCATCGGCCGCCGCCCGGGAACAAGGCCCGCGTGATCATGGCGCTGGGGGCTGGGGGCGCCGCGGGTCTGTTCAGCTCGAACGCCTTCGCCTGGTTGAGCACCACCGCCGGTAAGGTCACGGCCGTCGGCGTCGCGGTCAGCGTCGCCGGGGCGGTCTGGGTCGCGGTCCCCTCGGCGCAGCAGGCTCGCTCGGGTCACGCCGCGCGTTCGATCGCGACCCCGAGCGCCACGGACCCGCTGGGCGGGGCGGCATCGGCCGGCGCCATGGGCGAGAGCGCGAGCGCAACGGCGAGCCCGGTGGGGCGTGATGTCACCGGAAGCGGGGTCGTTGGAAGCGGGGCCGAGAACGGCGGCCGCGATTCGGCAGCAAATGATTCAGGCGAGGGGGTTCGTCTCGCGGATGCCCGCGCGGCGGGCGCCGATGCGCGGGATTCCGAGCCGACGGCCTCCGCCACAGCGGACGCCGACGAGCGAGGGGCGACGTCGGCGCGGCGCGAGCGCGGCGCTCGCAAGGCCTCGAGGAAGGCCTCGTCCAAGGCGGCCCTTTCAAGAGCGGCTCTGGCAAAAGCCGGATCAAAGGAAAAGACCGTCGGGGTCCAGGCGGGGGCCGAGACGCTGCCCGCCGGGGGGGCTCTCGACTGGAGCGCCCCCGAACAGGCGGCTCTCGACGCTGTCGCTCTCGACGCTGCCGCTCTCGACGCAGAGGTGAAGCTCGTCGATGACATGCACTGGGCCGCGCGTCGAAACGATCGCGCGGCGCTCGGTCGCTTCATCGAGCAGTATCGCGCCACCTTCCCCGAGGGTCAGCTGAAGAACGAAGTGGCCGAGTTCGCGGCTCGGGTAGACCGCGCAGATCCGTCTGGCGCACGCTGACTCGGTACGGGGCGCGGGCAGCTGAGCGAGCGAAGAAGCGTCGAGCGCGTGCGCTCCGCTGCTTCGCGCGAAGCTCGAGCCAACGAGCCCGCGGATTCGAGGAGGGTCTCGCCGAGCGCCTTGCTTCGCTGCCACGGCGCTGACGACCGCCGAGCGCGCTCGGCGGCGCGGCTTCCCCGTGGCTCGCTTTTCGACGCCACGCCGCTCCGATTGTGAACGAACGGCTGCCTTGCAGGGCAGCCGAGACCGGCTCGATGCTCGAGCGGGCTTGGGGCACCTTTCAGAAGGTGCTAGGACGCACAGCTAAGGAGATGCGAGACCCACGATCTGGTTTCGCTGGTTTCACGAAGGGTTTCTGCACTCACGACCCCTCTCGTAGCGTCACACCCGGCGTCATTCGGGTGGTGGGATTGCTGCTCTGTTGCGCCTGCGGTGCCTCGTCATCCGCTTCCAACGGCGCATCGACGGTTACATCGCCGGCCGCCGCGCCGCCTTCCGCGATCGCATCTGAACCAGCCGCCGCCACGGCGCGGTCGCTCCCCTTGCAATATTCCGCACCCTTGGGCTGCCCGAGCGTCGACGGATATCTCAGCGACGTTCGAGCGCGCGCCAGCAACTTGACGCTCGAGCCCATCGCTGACGCAGCGCCGGTGTCCGCGAGCGCGGGCGCGGACGAAGCGGTCGGCGTCCGTGTCGAGCCCGCCCCCGAGGCTCGAGGTTGGCTGGGCCGCGTGACCGTCGCAGGCCCGCGAGCGCTCGAGCGCGAGGTGCGCGGCGAGCGCTGCGAAGATGTCGTCGCCGCGCTCGCCCTCATCACCGTGCTGCGGTTCGAGGGGGGAGACTCGCCCGAGCGAAGCGGCACGACGAGTGTCGCTGCGGGCGGCGGCGCGACGCGGCCGAGCGCGGAGCTCACCGACGCGACACCCGGGGCCGCGACGACGGCGCCGACCTCGGTCACGAGCGGCGAGGCACCCGAGCCGAGCTCGTCCGCTGCCACGGCCGCTGGGCAGCCCGCATCTGCGCAGCCGCTACCCGCGCAGCCCTTACCCGTCCCGCCCTCATCGACGCGACCGGTGCCCGTCACGGAGCCCGAGGTCACGGCGAGTCCGGCGCCGACATCATCTGCTGCGTCGGGGCGGCTCGACGCTGCACCGAGCCCGAGCGCGCGCACGCCATCGTCAACGTCTGGAGAGCCGGAGGACCCCGAGGCTGACGCTGACGGGCTCGCGCCCGATGAGGGCGCACCAGCTCAATCAAGCGACGAGCGCATTGCGAGCGCTTCGCGCTCGAGCGAGCCCGACCTGCCGGGCGCGAGCGGCGGCGAGGCGCCCGGTGACGATGCCGCGGAGACCAGCGACACGAGCTCGGCGAGCGAGTCGGAGACGGCGAGCTCGTGGGAGTGGCCTGCGACGAGCCCGGCTGTCGCGGCGCTCGCCGGCTATGCGACGGTGCCGAGCCATGCGTTTCGCGGCGCGCTCGAGGGTGAGCTGCGCATCGGCGAGGGACGTTCCAGCTGGCTGTCGTCGCTCTCGCTCGCGTACGCGCGAGGCAGCGACGCCGTGGCTCCCGGTGATCTCGGGCTGACGCTGCTCACGCTCGAGCTCGCGCTGTGCCCACCCTCGATCATCGCCGAGTCGAGCCTCTGGATCAGCGCCTGCGCGAGCGTGCGTGGCGGCGGGGTGCGCCTGGCGTTCACCTCGACGCTGCCCGACGTCGAAGCGCGAGACACGTGGCGACCATGGGTGGCAGTCGGGCCGTCGCTGCGCGTGGGTGTGCCCTTGTCCGAGCACTGGGCGCTGCGCGGCGTCGCCGAGCTCGCGGTGCAACTCGTTCGCGACACCTTCGCCGTGCGCCTCGGCGCCGCCGACGATCCCACGGCGGACATCATGCCGCTGTATCGACCGGAGCCCCTCTCGATCGAGCTCGGCGCGGGTGTCGGTTACTCGTTCTGATCGTCTCGAGCCTCACATGTGCCTACCCGATCTTTTCGGTACGTCACGTATGCTGCGATCGGCGCCGATCGATCACCACGCGAATCATTTTCGGAAAAGCGTCGGAAAGCGGTCGAGGAACCGTGGAGTCTCACGCGAATTCTGGCGAGAACATTTCTGCGCGAGCGATGGTTTGTGGCAATCGATCCCGTGACGTTGGCCGACGCGTTGGTGTGTGAGCGCTCGCAGCTCGGTCGCGTCGCGCGTTAAGCATTCGAGCGCGCGAAGAACTCACGCTCTAGCCTTGCTCGAGTTGACTCACCAGCACATCGTTCGCTACGTATGAACGGCTTTTCGCGCGATCGGCCTGTTCGACGCGAGACGCGCCCCGACAGATGAGCCCCGACAGATGAGACAGGGTCTCGAGACAACAACCTCGAGCTCGCCACCTTCGAGGCAACAGCCTCGGGGTACCCGCTCTCGAAACGCCGAATCCCGGGACACAGCTGGTTCTCGAGCAACGTGTACTCCAGCAGCCGTGTACTTCAGCAGTACGTGTTCTCCAGCAACCGTGATCACCGATTCGAGAGAGAACCGGAGCAGAATCCGCATGACGTCATTTTCAACGAAGCACCCGCCGGCGCGCAGTTTCGCCTCACGCCGCCTGGTCGCATGTTGCGCCGGCAGCTGGCTCGCGCTCCTCGCCCCCAGCTGCTCGTCGAGCGGCTCGGCTGACGAGAGCACGAATCAATCCTTGCTCGGCGTCGACGGACCCATCTTCGGTGAAGACGCAGAGAGCGTTGACCCCAACGCCAACGTGCCCGGCTATTTCGACGGGCAAGCTTGCGCGGGGCAGAGCGCGGGCGCCGAGTCGGCGCCGACGGTGCTGTCGCTGGTGGTCGACACCAGCGGCTCGATGGACGACGACGCGCCGGGCGCGCGCGGCTCCAAATGGACGGTCACGCGCTCTGCCGTGCTGGACGCGCTGAACGACATGCCGGAAGACACCGCGGTGGGCGTCATCTTTTATCCGAACGTCGCGAACAACAACGCCCAGCCGTGTATTCGGCGGCGGACAGCCGTCGACATCGGCGAGCTCGACGGCGACGGCTCTCAGCAGCGCCAGCGCATCGCGCGCGCCTTCCAGGGGCAGTCACCCGAGGGCGGCACGCCCACGCATGACGCGTACGAATACGCGCTCTCCGACATGTCGGGCAGTCAGGTCACGGGCGAACGCTTCATCGTGCTCATCACCGACGGCATCCCCACCTACTCGCTCGGGTGCGTCGGCGACGGGCGGCCCGATGACGCCGTCGACTCCGCGCCCCTCGTCGAGGCGGCCCGCGCTGCCACGGCGCGCGGCGTGCGAACCTTCGTGATCGGATCGCCGGGCAGTGAAGAGGCGCGGGTCAGCCTCTCGCGCATGGCCGAAGCGGGCGGCACCGGCGTCGCCGGCTGTTCCCATCAAGGCCCCAACTATTGCCATTTCGACATGACGCGCGAGCGCGATCTGGGCGCGGGCCTCACCAACGCGCTCGGCATCATCGCCGGCGTCGCGCTGGGCTGTCGCTACAGCGTCCCGCCGGCGCCCGACGGTGCCACGCTGGATCCCGGGAAGGTGAACGTGCTCTTCTCCCCGCCGGGGGGCGCCGAGGAGCTGATCGGCCAGAGCCTGGAAGGCAGCTGCAGCGAAGGCTGGCAGTACACCGACAACCAGACGCAGATCCGGCTTTGTTCCGGCACTTGCGAGCGAGTGCAGGCGTCGGAGGGCAGCCTCACGCTGCAGTTCGGCTGCGCGACGCTGCTGCGCTGACGCGGACTCGCGCGAGAATGCGCGGGGGAATCGCGAGGGCGCCCTCTCGAGAGCGCGGGCCCGGGGGACCGTCGGAACCGGCGCTTCCCGGCCCCCGCCGACCTGGGCCGGTCAGGGCTGCCTGGCACGCCGGTGGGGCGTAGCTCCCCTGGCGTGGGTCTACGTGGCCCAGCCCGAGGTCCGTTCCGGCCCGCCACGCGGCGTGCTAGACCCGTCCCGTGAGAATTCTCGTCGTCGATGACGATCAAGACGTGCTGGCGGTCCTGGCTCGGGCGCTCGAGCGTGACGGGCACAATGTCACCACGGCCGGCACCCTGCTCGACGCACGCGCCGCCGTGGCGGCCGGGGTTGACCTGCTCGTGCTCGACCTGGGCTTGCCCGACGGCTCGGGCCTCGAGCTGTGCCGCGACCTCAGGCGCGGCGAGAGCGCCGTCCCCATCTTGATCTTGACCGCGAGCACGCAGGTCGAGTTGCGGGTGCAGGGCCTCGATGCGGGCGCCGACGACTACCTGACGAAGCCGTTCGCGCTCGCCGAGCTGCGCGCTCGGGTTCGGGCGCTCGGGCGGCGCGGGCCAGTGTCGCGCGCTTTCTTCCACGTGCACAACGACGTGGTGTTCGATTTCGCCGGCCGCCGTGCCACGCGCAGCAACGTGGAGGTGCCCGTCACCTCGCGCGAGTGGGCCATCCTCGAGGTGCTCGCGAGCCGCGCCGGGCGCATCACCACGCGGGCTGACTTGCTCGACATCGTGTGGGGTGACACCAGCGAATCGGCGGGCAACAGCCTGGAGGTGCTGGTCGCGCGGCTGCGCAAGAAGTTTGGCGCGGACATCATCAAGACGTTGCGCGGCGAAGGCTATTCTCTGAGCGGGAGCAGTCAGGCTGGAAGCCACCCCTAGCCGCAGCCTGCTCACGCGCGTCGCCCTCGGCGCAACGGTCTCGGCCGTGCTCGCCGCGCTGGTGGCCGCGGTGGTCACCAGCGTCTTCGCCACCTATCTGGTCCGGCGCGTCGATGATCGCCGTATCATGGACGCGGCGGTCGTGCTCTCGGTCGAGCTGACAGACGCCGCCGACACGCGCGACGGCATCACCGACGTCGTCGCCCGCGCCGATCGCGAGATGAGCCACACCGGCATCTCGTTCGCGGTGTTCGACGGGCAGACGCGCCAGCGGCTCGCGGGCGATCCGACGGTTCCATGGATCGAGACCCCGAACTGCGTCGTGGTGAAATCGCTGCACGCCTGCGCGACGCAGACGAAGCGGGGGCTGTGGGTGGTGGCCAGCACGGCCCACAAGCGTATCGTGTCGCTGCTCGCGCTGTCGTCGGCGCTCGCTGCTCTGCTCGCCGGGCTCGGAGCATGGATCGTGAGCCGTCCCGTGGCCTCGCTGCTGATCGGTCCCCTGTCGGAGCTGCGGCTGCGCGTCGGCTCGATCGACCTGGCGAGCGGCAGCCCCCGCGAGCTCGGCGCGCCCGTCGGCATCGCCGAGGTCGATGCGTTGCGCGAGACGATCCAGGTCTTGCTGGCGCGCATCGGCGAGACGGTGCGGCACGCCGAGCGCTTCGCCGCCGACGCCGCCCACGAGCTGCGCACGCCGCTCACCTCCATCCGGGGTGAGCTCGAGCTGCTGATGGAAGACCCGTCGCTGCGCCGCGACGCCCAGCGCGATCTGGCGCGCGCGACCGCCAAGGTGGTGGAGCTGCAGACGCTGCTCGAGCGCCTGCTCGTGCTGGCGTTGCCCGACCAGTCGCAGTGGTCGGCGACGGAGGTCGTGTCACTGCAAGACCTGACGGAAGACAGCGTCGCGCGCTTGCCCGACACCGACCGGAGCCGTGTGCGCTTGCACGCTCCGCGCGGCAACGTGGTGGTGCGCGGCGACGAGGCGCTGCTCGGCATGCTGTTCTCGAACGCTCTGTCGAACGCCCTGAAGTTCGGGCGCAAGGTGGAGGTGTCGGCGTTCGAGGGCGAGGAAGACGTCGTGCTCCAGGTGGACGACGACGGCCCCGGCGTCTCGCCCGATCAGCGCACCCGGGTATTCGAGCCGTTCGTGCGCGCTCCGATCGCCGTCGAGCGGCAGATCTCGGGCCACGGCCTCGGGTTGGCGCTGATCGCGCACGTGGCGCGGCGCCACGGGGGCAGCGCCCGCTTCATCGACGGCGAGCCGGGCGCGCACCTCGAGATCCGGTTGCCACGCCGCTGAGCGCGCTGTCCAGGGCGCGGCTCGTCCGCTCGCCCCGCCGCTCAGCGTACCCGCGTGGCGCAGCCGAACTCGAGCGAGAGCTGACCTTCCGAAGCCTTCACGCGGTCGCACGTGCTCTCGCACAGCAGCACCTGCGCGCCGTCGTCGGAGTATTGCCAGCCCTCACGGCACGAGCCCGCTGGGCCCTTGCCGACCAGCTCGGGCGTCCCGCCGCGCGGGGTGAACAGCACGTTGACGCGGTCGGGGTCGAGCACCTGGCCGCTCGGGGGCTCGGGGATGTCGTAGGCGCAGCTCAGCGTCAGGCCCGAGATGGTGCCGAGCGCGTCGCGCAGGTCGCGCGCGAAGTCGCCGCTCCGGGTCATGTCGAAGTGGCAGTAGTTGGGGCCCGAGTGCGAGCAACCCGGGCGAGCGGTGCCGCCCGCCTCGGCCATGCGTGACAGGCTCTCGCGCGCGCCTTCGCTGCCCGGTGAGCCGATCACGAAGGTGCTCACGCCCCCGGTCCGCGCCTGCGCGGCCTCCGTCACGAGGGGCGCAGGGTCTACCGGATCGCTGACCAGGCCCGTTCCCTCACAGCCCAGCGAGAACGTCGGGTTGCCGTCGGTGATGACCACCGCGAAGCGAGCTCCCGTCAGCTGTGTGGCCGCTAGCTCGCGGTGCGCGTAGCGGTAGGCGTCGTGCGTGGGCGTGCCACCGTCAGGCGACTGGCGCTCGAAGGCCCGCTCGATCTGGTCGCGCTGGCCCGAGCCAGACTCGGAGAGAGACGCGATCGGCACGTCGGCCTGGTTGTCGAAGCAGGTGTTCGCGGTGATCGCCACGTCGGGATAAAACACGACGCCCAGCGACGTGTTGGCCGGCATCTCGTCGATCGCCCCGAGCAACGCCTGCCGTGTGATCACCCACTTGGAGTCGCGCGATCCCGGCGCGTCTTGATCCATGGAACCGCTGGTATCGACCACGAGCTGCAGCACCGCGGGCACGGCCTCTGTTCCCGCCGTCTGCCCGACGCAACCTTCCGAGCCGCCGCCGTTGGGATCGTCCGGGTCGCTCCCGAAATCGGGACCCATCAGATCGCCGTCGCCAAAGACGGGCGTCTGCGAGCCCAACCCGCCGCCGTCGTCTTCCTTTGGCTCGCTCGACGAGCACGCGAGCGCGCAGCCCAACCCCAGCACCCAACCAGAGCGCATCCTGTTCCACGTTCCAGCGTACATCGTCGTAATCAAACCTCCGGACGGAGCCCGTCAGAGACACCGCGGCCCATCCGTCACGCTCGCGGCGAGTCGGAACGGCGGCTCGATGCGGAGCGGCTCTGACGACTGACGCGCCATGAGCGCGGGCGCCGTTGAGCGAAAACGATAGCTCGCCGTCGAGGCCTGGGCTCGAGCTTTTCCCGCGGCCGACTGCGATCAGACTCATCGCTCTAAAAAATTCGAGCGAGGCTGACTTCTTCCCTGCGGCGGGCGTCGCAACCCGCGCGCCTCCGGGTCGGCAGGCGCGCCAACCCTCAGTCCTCTCCTGGCTTCGCCGGGCACCCGACTCGCGCGCTCGCGGATGCGCTATTTGCGCCGAGCTGACGCGCTGCTCCAATCCGAGCCATCTCCGACTCGATGTGAGCAAGGAGCATTGCCGAGCGCGCGCGGTTTCGAGGTAGATCGCCGCCATGTTCAGCCGCCATCCTCACTTCACGCCCCCTTCCCCCGAGGTCGAGAGCCGCGTTCAGAGCCTGCTCGATCGACTGGAGCTCGACGAGAAGCTGCTGCTGCTCGGCGGCAAGCCGGGCCGCGGCGGCGCTCAGGCCAACAGCGCCACCTTTCCGATCGAGCGGGTCGGGCTGCCCGAGCTGCGCATGGCAGACGGCCCGATGGGCGTGCACTGGTGGTGCGACGCGTCCACGGCGTACCCGGCGTTGATCGCCGCGGCGGCGAGCTTCGACACCGAGCTGTGGTACGCGCTCGGCGAGGCCCTGGGCCGCGACTGCCGCGCGCGGGGCGTGCACATCCTGCTCGCCCCCGGCGTCAACATCTACCGGGGCGCTTACTGCGGCCGCAACTTCGAGTACGCCGGGGAAGACCCGTTCCTCTCGTCTCGCTTCGGCGTCGAGTACATCCGGGGCGTGCAAGACCAGGGTGTGGCCGCGACGGTCAAGCACTTCGCCGTGAATTTCATGGAATACGCGCGGCACACGGCGAGCTCCGATCTCGACGAGCGCACGCTGCACGAGATTTACCTGCCGGCGTTCAAGGCGGCCATCACGGAGGCGGGCTCGGGCGCGCTGATGACGGCGTACAACCTGGTCAACGGCATCCACTGCTCCGAACACCCCGGCCTCATCCTCGATATCCTCAAGCGCGACTGGAAGTTCGACGGCGTGGCGATGTCTGACTGGCTCTCGACGTACAGCGTGGCGCCGGCGGCCAACGCCGGGCTCGATCTCGAGATGCCGACCGCCGACATGTTCAGCATCGACAAGCTGAAGGCGGCGCTCGCCGCGGGCGAGGTGTCGATCGCCACCATCGATGACAAGGTGCGCCGGCTGCTGAGGCTCGCGGTCTGCTTCGGCTGGCTCGAGCACGAGCAGAAAGACGCGAGCATTCCTTATGAAGACCCGGCGACGGCCCAGGTGGCGCTCGATGTGGCGCGCCGGGGTATCGTGCTGCTCGAGAACCAGGGCGGCTTCTTGCCGCTCGACCCGGCCACGCCGCGCACGATCGCGGTGCTCGGCCCCTACGCTCACCCGGCGGTGTTCGGGGGCGGCGGTAGCTCACACACGCCCCCGCATCGCGCCATCAGCTTGCTCGAGGGCTTGAAGCAGCTCGCGCCCAACGCCGAGATCGTGCATGCGCCGGGGCCCGATCCGAACCCGCAGCGCGGTGTGTTCGCGGCCAGCGTGTTCCACTGCTCCGCCGGCGCGGGCCTGCACGCCGAGTATTTTGACAACAACCACCTCGCGGGCGAGCCGCTCGTGCGGCGCGTCGACGACCGCATCGACTTCGCGTGGGGCATCCGGCCTCCGGCGGAGGGCATCACCGAGAAGCAGTTCTCCGTGCGCTGGACGGGCGAGATCCGACCCGAGCGCTCCGGCACGCACGCCTTCTACTCGCGCTCGCACGACAGCCAGTATCGCGTGCTGGTCGACGGCAAGGCCGTGATCGACACGTGGGACACGCCGAGGAACGGCCCCCAGCGTGGCGAGCTCGTGCTCGAGGTGGGGAAGCGCTACTCGCTGACGGTCGAGTATCGCAAGACGCGCTTCTTCAGCGGCATGCAGTTCGGCTGGCAATACACCGACGGCGGCGCCGCAGAGACGGCGCGCTGCGTGGCGCTCGCTCGCCGGGCCGACGTCGCGATCGTGACGGCGGGCTGGGACAACGTGAGCGAGGCGGAGGGCTTCGACCGCGACTTCGCGATGAACCCCGAGATCGAGAACATGCTGCTCGAGGTGGTCGCCGTGCAGCCGCAAACGGTGGTGGTGCTCACCGCGGGCGGCAACCTCGACATGTCGCGCTGGGTCGAGCGCGTGCGCGGCGTGCTGCATGCGTTCTATCCGGGGCAGGCAGGCGGGCAGGCCCTCGCCGAGATCATCTTCGGCGCGGTCAACCCCTCGGGCAAGCTGCCCGCCACGTTCGAGAAGCACGCCGAGGATCGCGGCTCGTTCTCCTGCTACTTCGACACCGACGGCACGGGCCGCATCGAGCTCTCCGACGGTATTTTCTCAGGCTACCGGCATTTCGATCGCGAGGGCATCGTCCCGCGTTACCCGTTCGGGTACGGGCTCAGCTATACGAGCTTTGCCTTCTCCGATCTGCGCCTGTCCGCCGAGCGCCTTTCCTCGGCGCGCCTCGGCCAGGGCGAGCGCCTGAGCGTGCGCTTGCGCGTCGCCAACACGGGCCGGCGCGCGGGCGCCGAGGTGGTGCAGGTCTACGTGCGTGACGTCGCGGCGAGCCTGCCGCGCCCGCCCAAGGAGCTGAAGGGCTTCGCGCGGGTCACGCTCGAGCCGGGGCAGTCGGGCGAGGCGAGCATCGAGCTCGGGCAGGGCGCCTTCGAATATTACGATCCGGCGCGCCATGCCTGGGTGCTGGAGCCGGGCGAGTTCGAGATCCTGGCGGCGGCCTCGGCGGGCGACGTGCGTCTGCGAGCCAAGCTCGTCATCGAGTGAGGGCGCGGGGAGTATTTGAGATGCAACAGGAAGGCGTTAAGGGGCGCAACGCCCGCCACGAGTAAGTGAAAGGTGGAGCACAGGAAGATCGGAAGGGCGGAAGAGTGAACTCGATAAGGCCGCTTCCGCACTTCCGATCTTCCTGTGTTCTTCTCTAGCTCCCTGATCCGAAGGAGCCCGCCGAGTTGGCTCAGCGCGCTCTGGCGGAGTCGGTGAGCGCGGACAGGCGGGATCGTTGCCGGCCCTCGGCGTCGAAGTTGTCGGGCGCGAGCCAGCGGCGAAAGGCGCGGTCGAGCACGGGCCACTCGCGATCGATCACCGAGTACCAGGCCGTGTCACGGCTGCGCCCCTTGTAGATCGTGGCCTGCCGGAACACGCCCTCGAACTGGAAGCCGAGGCGCAGGGCCGCTGCTCGCGATGGCGCGTTCAGCGCATCGCACTTCCATTCGTAGCGCCGGTATCCGAGCTCGAACGCCCGCCGCATCATCGCGGCCATGGCGTCTGTCGCGGCGGCGTGGCGCGCGAGCCGCATCGAAAAATTCAAATGCCCTACCTCGATGCAGGCGCTCGAGCGCTGAATGCGGAGGAAGCTGGCGAGCCCGAGCACGCCTCCGCTGGCGCGCTCGACGATCGCGAAGAAGAGCGGGTCGTCGCCCTGACAGTCGCGATCGAGCCAGCGCCGAAACTCGCCGAGACCCGCGAACGGACCGTACGGGAGATATGTCCAGTGGCTCGCGGGTAGGCTCTCCAGCTCCTGCCAGAGAGACCCCGCGTGCCGCTCGGGATCGAGCGGCTGGAGCTCGACCAGCTCACCGTGGATCGGCGCGCGCGGCGGCGCCGGTGGGGGCGCGAAGCTCGGCAGGTCGGGGCCGATCGCTTGACCCCACTCGTTGTGGCGTACCATGTGCGCGGAGCATAGCCGGAGAGGCCGAGATCTGACATTGGAACGTTGCTCGCTTTCGATACAGCGTTCCGGATTCGACGCGACGTGTGGTCGTGAGTCGCACGCGCGTTTTGCATCACCCGGTGGGCATGCGGTGACACTACCGGTGGACATTCCGGCGGACATTGCAGCGTCGACGACGTGATGCGCCGAGCCGCGTCCGCTCGCGTTGAAATGGCGGCGACGCGTGCTAGTTTCAAATCGTTCGAGCGTCGCTCTCCTCGCCATCGACGCGCCTCGACTGAACGATTCTGCCTGCCATGGCCGCTTCGCCCGATGTCACCGCCGTGTTCGACGCCGACGCCGCCCCTGCCGGCGCGATGGAGCTCGCCGCGCCCGCCGAGCCCGCCGCGCTCGCACCGGCCTCTGCTCCCGGGTTCGCCGTGCGCCTGCCGCGCGCGCAGCTCGGTGACCTGATCCAGATCAACTGCCTCAACCGCATTCGCGGCGCCTTCCGCGTGAGCTCGAGCCAGGGCGAGGGCCACCTGTTCTTCGAGGGCGGCCTCCTGGTGCACGCCGCCTGTGGTGAGCAGACGGGGCTCGACGCGGTGGTGAGCATGCTGGGCTGGCGCGGCGGAACCATCGAGCCCTGCGAGCCCGCCTGGCCAGCGCAGAGCAGCATCGGTATGGGCGCTGACGCGCTCTTGCTGCACGCGGCGCAGCGCCTCGACGAGCGTATGCGTGACGCGAGCCAGCGTGACTCGACCACGAAGGTGGTGCGGCGCGTTCCGCACCCGGAGCCGTCAGAGCCGGAGGCAGAGCTCACGCTGCCCCGGCGCAGCGAGCAGTCGGGCATCGCGCTGAGGAGCCCGCTCGGCCTGGATGGCCTGGCGCGCCTCGAGGTCACGCGCGTCGCGAGCGACGGCAAGATCGAGCGCATGAAGGCGGGCGCCTCGACCGATCTGGCAGACACCGCGTTCTACTGTCAGCGGCTCGCCGCGCTGGTGGGCGACGGGCTCGGCATCGGTCCCTGTCGTGCGCTCGCATGCGAGGGCGCGACGGAGGGGCTCGTCGTGTTCCAGGGCCGATCCATCATCGGCGCGCGCGGGCAGCTCGAAGATCTGAAGTTCGTGCTCGCCAAGGTGGGCCTCGGGTGAGGAGCAGCGGGTGACCAGAGGCTGTGGGACCAGAGGGCGTGGGTGAGCGCGGCAGCGCTCGATCCTCTGCGTCACGTGAGCGGGGTGCTCGGCAGCTTCACGTGCGCCGACACCGGGCAGGTGCTCGCCGCCGACATGCCCGCGCGCTACACCACCGCCGAGCTGGAGAGCACGGCCGCGCGCCTCTCCAACTTATTCCAGACGATCGATGAGGCGCTGCCCGAGGGGCGCAGTCTGAAGCTCGCTTTCGCAGAGCACCAGCTCTGGGTGCGGCGCTTCGAGCTCGGCCTCCTGTGCGTGCTGACCGCCGCCGACTTCGACAGGCAGATGCTGGCGCTCACCAGCCGACTCGTGATCCGGCGTCTGGTCGCGCCCTGAACACGAGCATTTCGCGTTCACCGTGCTGGGTGCGCGGTCACGGTGTCAGCTCGGCCGGCATGCTGCGCGCCACGAGCCGCGCCGTCAGGCGCAGCGAGCGCATGTTGACGGCCGTGTCACACAGCACGCAGAGGTAGCCGCGCACGAACTCCCGCACCAGGAGCTTGCCGTCTCCGAAGTCGAACACGCCGTCTTCCGTGCGCAGCCCGTTGGCCCCGCTGCAGGCGAGCACGCGCGCGATGCGCACGGCGCTGAGCTGCAGATCGAACAGATCGAACCGCTTCGGCATGGAGTGCGTGAGCAGCTGGCCGCCGGGGGCGACCACGAAGCTGCCCACCACGCCCTCGACGTCCGCGAGGATCCCGAGCAGGCGATCGGCGATCATTCGAGGCCAGCCCGCCGCAGCACGTTCGTCATCGAGCGCACGGGGCCTGTCACGGCGACCACCTTCGTGTCGCCCGCTTCGGTCACCGTCAGCACCGAGCTCGCGCCCTTCAGGCAGAGCGCGCGGCAGCGCTCGAAGCCGAGCCCCTGTGCCAGCAGCCGCGACATGCGCTGAACGAAATCGCCCGCCTCGGGCAGCCAGGCGTCGGGGCCGTTCTGCCGTACGAGGTCGCCATTGCGCGAGAGCTGGACGATGGTGACCTTGGTGTTGCGTCGCGCGCGCCGCTCCTTCATGGGCTGGCCCCACTCCTCGAGGCAGCGCCAATCGCTCCCGCTGCCCTCGGTGCGCTTCGCGCGCCCGGGTTCGGTGCGCTCGTCGGCCGCCGAATGCTCGCGCCTGAGCGCGGCAGCGCGCGCCGCGGAGCTCGAGCTCAAGCGCCGGACGACGCCCGTGCGCGGCTCGTCGAGGCTCGCGCTCTCGGGAGGCGCAGGGGGGGCGGCCGTCAGCGGGGGCGCGTCGTCCTCGCAGCGAGCCCAGCCCCCGTGCTGCTGGGGTGCGATCGGCGTTCCGGTCGCGATGCGGGTGTGGCTCTCGCCGGAGCGTCGGAGGCGTGCGGGCTCTGCCGGGGGGGCTCCGCCGGGCGAGGCGTTGGCTGAACTCATGGCTTTGCAATCCTGAGGGCGGGGACAGACCGTGCGCAGGGCGCGAGCAGGCGGCGGCTCGCGCCTGCTCGAATGCCGGCTCGGCGAGCGAGGTGTCTCCGAGCGGTGTGGGGAGACGCGCGCGAAGCAAACCGCGCACGCGGTGTGGGGGGCAGCCGCGTGCAGTAACACCGCGGCTGCCACGACGTGCAACACCGCGATGCAACTATGGGGAGATTAATCTCCGTACACTGCCGAGTCCAAGGCCGTAACGCGGTTTTCGATCGCATTCTCGCCTCGGTGCTGCATTCGATTGTACGTCGCCGGTTCGGGGCCAGCGCGCTTACATCGGCGCCCTGGCATTCTGAAACGAACGCATCGAACGGACACGCGGCGCGCGACTCGCCCGGCATCCGTGCGCCTCGAAGCCACTCGCGCGACCCGCGCCTGGCCTCGCCGACGGGCTCCGCGTACCCCCTCCGCCCGCCCCGTCGCGTGCGGCGCGGGCCCGGGGCGGCGGCGTTCACACCCCGAAAGCTCCCGGGCGTTCGACACGAAAGAATGGGTGTCCACGCGCGGGAGAAGCTCGGCGTGGCGCCACACCCCACCCTCGGCCGAACGACTGCGCGCCACCTCGCTTCGGGCGAGAGCCGTGCCGTTCGGCGGGGAATGGCCACGTGTCGGGCGGAGTGGGCACGCGGCTTTGACCATGCTAGAGGCACGGTTGTTTCGCCGTGGGTCGCGGCGAACCGTTCCCGGAGAATGTCGAGTGGCACAGTGCAAAGCTTGCGGTGAAGAGGTCGACGAGCTGGTGTCCGTCAAGGTCAACGGGAAGACGAAACGCCTCTGCGAGAGCTGCGCCGACCTGGAGAACGAGAGCGAGGCCATCAAGCAGGACAGCGAAGCCGTCGTCCAGAACATGATGGGCTTCAAGGGGCGTCGCTGACGCTGCCGCCGATGACCGCCGGGACCCCCACTGCTGCGAACCCGATCGCTGGGACCCCGACCAACGGGGGGCCCGCGCCGCTCGGTGCCGACCGTGTGCAGCGGGCGCGGCGGATGCTCGCGCGCCACTTCGGGCCATCCCGGCTGTTGTGCGACGAGCGGGATGGCGAGCGCTATCGCAGCGACGCCTCCGAGGCGAAGGGTGAGCTGCCGCTCGCCGTGGTGCTGGCCGAAAAGGCGCTCGACATCGAGCTCGCGCTGTCGGTCGCGGCGGAGGCCGGCGTCCCGATCGTTCCGCGCGGCGGAGGCACCGGAAAGACGGGCGGCGCGGTGCCGATCGAGGGGGGCATCGTGCTCGACACCCTCGGCTTCGGGCAGATCAAGGAGATCAATCGGCGCGAGAGCCTCGCCGTGGTCGAGCCCGGCGTGGTCCTGAGCGCCTTCCACGCCGCGGTGGCGAGCGAAGGACTGTTCTACGCGCCAGACCCGAACTCGCGCGTCGGCTGCAGCATCGGCGGTAACGTGGCCACCAACGCCGGCGGTCCGCGCGCTTTCAAATACGGGGTCACGGGGCGCTACGTGCTCGGCATCGAGGCCTTCCTGATCGGCGGGCAGCGCCTCCAGACAGGGCGGCGCACCGCGAAGGGGGTCACCGGCTACGATCTGAGCTCGCTGCTCGTCGGCAGCGAGGGCACCCTGGCCGTGTTCGGCGACATCACCCTGCGCCTGCTCAGGCCGCCCGAGGTGAGGGAGACGTTGCTCGTCGCCTTCGAGCGCATGGCGCACGCCGCTGGCGCGGTGATGGCGATCGTGGCCGCCGGGCTTGGGCCGAGCTGCCTCGAGCTGCTCGATCTGCGGCTGCTCGGCGACGACATCCGGCGCGAGCTCATCTCTTCCGGTGCAGTCGCACTCGCAGGGCAGGGGCCCACCGAGGCCCTGCTCTTGATCGAGGTCGACGGCGACGCCGCCGCCTGCCAGGAGACGGGCGATCGCGTCGCGGGCGTGTGCGAAGCGCACGGCGCACGCGACATCCAGCTCGCGCGCGACCCGGCGACGCGCGACCGCATGTGGGCGGTGCGCTCCAACATGAGCGCCCTGCTGCGCAAGAGCGCGCGCCACAAGCTCAGCGAAGACGTGGCCGTGCCGCGAGAGGCCCTGGGCGAGCTGCTGCTCCGGCTCGAGGCGAGCAGCAGCCGTCACGACGTCCGCAGCGTCGCCTATGGGCACGCGGGCGATGGGAACCTCCACGTCAACTTCCTCTGGGACGAGCCGGGCGAGGCGCCGCGCGTGCAGGCGGCGATCGTCGAGCTATTCCAGCACGCGGTCGCGCTGGGCGGGACACTCTCCGGTGAGCACGGCATCGGCGTGCTGAAGGCGCCCTATCTGCCGCTCGAACAGGCGCCCGCTCTGATCGCGGTCGAGCGCGGCATCAAGCAGATGTTCGACCCTCGGGGCCTGCTCAACCCGGGCAAGATCTTCCCGAGGTCCGCCGCGCCGGCAACCAGCTCTCAGCCCTCTGATCCCTCCTTCTCTGATTCTCCGCACCCCACACTCCCGCACGCTGCTCCTCCGCGGAGCGCGCGCTGAGGCGACCCTCGTGTTTCGCTCGCGTTCCCCCCAGCGTCCCGTCCTGCTCAGCCCCGACGCCCCCCCCGTCTTCCCCGACCCGCGCCGCGGCGACGACGAGGGCCTGGTCGCGATCGGCGGAGACCTGTCTGTCACACGCCTGCGCGCCGCCTACACCGCGGGGATTTTCCCCTGGTACAACGACGGCTTCCCGGTGCTGTGGTGGTCTCCCAATCCGCGCGCGATCCTGCCCGCCGAGGAGCTGCACGTGTCGCGCAGCCTGCGCCGCCGCCTCGCGCAAAAAGACTACGTGCTCACCTGGAACCTCGCCTTCTCGGACGTGATCCTCGCCTGCGGGCAGGGCCGCCAGGGCGGCACCTGGATCGTGCCGGAGATGCGGCGCGCCTATCAGAAGCTGCACCACGAGGGCCACGCCCACAGCCTCGAGATCTGGCAGGAAAATCGCCTCGTGGGCGGTCTCTACGGCGTGCAATGCGGCGCGCTGTTCGCGGCCGAGAGCATGTTTCATCGCATGACCGACGCCTCCAAGATCGCCGTGGTCGCCGCCTCGCGCAGCCTGCATCGAGCCGGCATCCGCGTCTTCGACGTCCAGTTCGCCACCAGCCACCTGCGCTCGCTCGGCGTGCGCGAGATCGCGCGGGACGATTACCTCTCGCGCGTGGCAGCGGCCAGCAAAGCCTCCGTCGATCTCAGCCGGCTCGTGCCCGGCGTCGAGCCTTAGAGCTACCTCGGGGCCTCACTTCACGAATTCGCCGGGGCGGCGCATGCGCGCGATGCGGGCGCGCATGGCGGGATAACGCCGCGCCAGCTCGGCGGCGTCGGCGAGCTCGAAATCGGAGAACTCGAAGCCGGGAGCGACGGTGCAGCCCACCAGGCAGTGGCTGGCGCCCGACACGAGCTCTGTGCCGAACCACGTGCCGCGCGGGAGCACCAGCTGGGGCCGTTCGCCGCGAGCGAGATCGAGCCCCAGCCGCGGCACGTCGGCGCTGCCGTCAGGGAGCAGGCGCAGCACCTCGAGCGGGCCGCCCTCGTACAGATGGAAGACCTCGTCCGAAGCCAGGCGATGCAAGAACGTGATGGGTTCGTCGGCGCTGATCAGGAAGTAGATGGCGGTCGACGCCGAGCGCTCGCCGGCGTGAGACGCCGAGCGCACCCGCTCGGCGTCGCGGTGCGACTCCGCGTAGTACCCGCGCTCGGGGTGCGGCACGAGCTTCAGTGTCTCGATCAGCTCTCGGACGCGGCCGGGATGGGGAGGGGGCATCGCGCCAGCTTAAGGGTGCCCGACGAGCGGCACTAGGGACTAGTTCTGGCCGTCGATCAGCGCGGCAATAGCCGGTTCCAGAGCCACAGCAGCGCGAGCGCCGCGGCACCCGAGAGCAGCAGCCAGGTCCAGTAGCGCGGCAGCTCGGGCGGCGCTCCCACCTCGCGCTGGAGGCGCGCAGCGATCCTCGGGACGTCTTCGGGCTTGAAGGCTCGCTTGGGCACGATCAAGAACGAGCGACTGTTGACCCACAGCAAGAACGACTCCGACGTCTGGAAGTAACCCTCCAAGCTGCGAAACTGGTAGGCCCCCTGAGAGACGTCGCTCACCACGATCAGCGCGTCGGGGTTGACGGTGTAGCGCAGCGAGCGCGCCTCGCGTGGCGTCTTCTGATACCAGCGCGAAGCGGCCTGATCGGGGGCGTTGTGCGCGGCAAAGCACGATAGCCCGAGCACCAGGGCGCCCACGCCCGTGGCGACGTCCTCGGTCGTCAGCAGCCAGATGCCGAGCACGGTGCCCACCGCGCCGATCACCGTGGCCCAGCGCAAGAGCATGCGCGTGCGCGGCTCGTTCCGGATGGCGTGCGCGAAATCCCCGAGCCTCAGCGTGCAACCGCCAAACGAGCAGTCGGCGAGGTCGAGGCCAGGGGTTGTTTGTTCGGGCACCTGGAGCATTCTGCAGACCTCGCGCAGAAAATCGAGAAAGTCCGGGTAGCCAATCGATTCCGTCGCATGCCCTCGGGGCCGCGGAGCGCGGGGGGCGACCGGCGCTGGCCTGGCAGAAGGGGGTTTGAGGTCGACCGCGCACCGAGCCGGTGGGTAAATGGGCCAGCTGCTGCGGGCAGCGTCACCGGAGAGCTCATTTGAGAGACCGACTCGGCTCGTGGGGCGCAGCCGTCGCGCTCGCGACTGGCTGTACCCTGGAAGATGTCGACTCCGACGCCATCCGCACTCAGGGCATGTTTGCCGACATGCTCGCCCTGGCGCCGGGCGACGGCACCACCCTCGTGCGCGTTCACCTCACGGTGGGTGGCGCGAGCGGCACCAACGTCACGCTCGTCAACGACGATCGCCTGGAAGCGACGTTCCGCGAAGTGTCGGCGGTGCTCGAGCGCGCGGGTCGCGGCCGCTATCAGACTCAGCTGGAGGGCGACGCGGCGGGCGAGGTGAACGTGTGGCTCTCGCGCGGCCCCGAAGACACCGCCGCGGGCGGTACCGCCGAGCTACCCGAACCCTTCATCACCGTGCTGGAGACGGACGCGCGCGCCGGCATCGAGCGCGGCTCCGATGTGGAGGTCAGCTGGGCGCCGAGCGTACCCGGTGGCTCGCTGCGCTGGACCGTGGAAGGCCGCTGCCTCTGGACTCGCTCCGGTTCGACGCCGGACGACGGCAGCCTCACGCTCGGTCCCGAGAGCTTCGACGTGCGCGCCACGCGCGCCGGCGAAGAGTGCGACGTCGCCGTCACGCTCGAGCGCGCCAGCGAATACGCGGTGGATTCGGACTGGCTCCCGGGCAGCAGCTTTCGGGCAGTGCAGCGCCGCGGAGTGAGCTTCGTGTCCGTGCCTGAGCCGAGCGAACCCGGAAGGACCGGCGCCGAGGAGACGGGCGACATCGCTGCACCCGTCGAGCGGAACTGAGAGCAGCGCCCCTCCGTTCCGCGGGCCAACCCGCCCACGGTGGCCGCGACGGCTCCGCCGATCGCTCGGCCGCGGCCCGGTCAGGCGGACGAAGAGCCACGAGGAGCGGGGAACCCACTCGGCCCCGCAACCGTGAAGTGGGTGACTTTGGCCCAGGCGGGTAGCATAAATGCACCGGAAGCTTGCAAGACTGCAGCCGGAACGGAGTACGGCGCCGCGCGGCGATCGTAACGGAATTCACCCTGAAATCCGCGGCAGAAGGGATGGCCATGGCCCTTGAAAGGCGGCGTATCCCACGAGTATCAAGGCGCGTTGCCGCCACCACCTTCAAAATTCGCCGCGCCTCGTCATCGACCTGTCGCTCGTCTGGCCCTGGCTGCGCTGGCCCCGCGGGTCGCGCTAGCGGCCCTGTGCACTGCGGCCCTGCGCATCGCAGCCCCGATGCTGCTCGCGGCCGCGTTGCTGCTGCTCGCTGTGCCGGCGTCGGCGGGCCCCAACGATAACGCCACGCGGAAAGCCATCGCCGCAGCGATGGACGAATACGCGAAGACCAAGGACGCCGACGCTGCTGACGGCGCCTTGCTCGAGGCGATCTCCCTTTGCGGGAAAGACTGCAAGCCCGGCGTCCTCGCGCAGGCGTGGATGTACATCGGCCTGGTCAAAGGCGGCGGCCAGAAAGACTGGGACACCGCGCGCGAGGCGTTCTCCGTCGCGCTCGGCTTCGACGAGAAGATCCAGCTCGACCCGCGCTTCTTCAACCCCACGGCGCAGGCCCTGTTCGACGGCATCAAGAACCAGAACAAGGCGCCCACCGATGACCCGTCCAAGGTCGTCGCGAGCTTCGAGGCGGGCACACAGATGGCCTGCCTGCCGCTGGTCTCGGAGGTCGAGGCGTACCGACCGCTGCCCATCACCTGCTCGACGCAGGTGCAGGGCGTCGACGGGGTCGTGCTGCGCTACCGCGAGTATGGCGACGAGAACTGGACGCGCATCGACCTGACGAAGCAGGGCGAGGAGTGGCGCGGGATGATCCCGTGCGCCGAGCTGAACCGTCCCGGCACGTGGGGCATGTACATCGAGGCCAAAGACCAGCGCGATAACTCGCTCGAGCGCATCGGCTCGCGCGACAAGCCCCTCGTCTTCAAGGTCGTCGAGAAGAGCAACCTGCCCCCTCCGGCGCTGCCGGGCGAGCCGCCTCCCGACAAGTGCGTGGAGACGGCCTATTGCCCCGAAGAGATGATCGGCACGCCGGCGTGTGACGCGCTCAAGGGCGGGGCGGTTGCCCCCGCCAAGGACACGAGCTGCGAGAACAGCACCGACTGTGACCTGGGCATGAGCTGCATGGAGGGCGTGTGCAAGGCGCCCGACGTCTGCGTCGAAGACAAGGATTGCGACAGCGAGAGCATGTGCAAGGCGGGGCTCTGCATCGAGCGGCCCCGTGCGTCGCGGCTCGACTGGTTCGGCCTGCATTTCGGCGCCGACTTCTCCTCGATCCCGGGATCGAGCGACGCCTGCGAGCCCGACGGCGGCGAGTTTACCTGTTTCGACGGCAGCGAGGCTTACGACGGCACGCCTTATCCGGGCAACGCCGGCACCGTGCCGGGCGGTTTCCACTCCGGCACCATGCGAGTCATGTTCTCGTACGACCGCTTCCTGCTCGACAGCCTCAGCCTGGGCGCCCGCTTCGGCTTCGCCTTCTCGGGCGCGCCCGACGGCTTCTTCCCGCTGCATTTCGAGGCTCGCGGCACGTACTACTTCGGCAACGTCACGCAAGGCCGCTCGACGTTCGTGCCCTACATCGCGGCGGGTTTCGGCCTCGCCCAGGTCGACAGCAAGGTGCCGGTGGAGATGGTCGACTGCCGCCCCGAAGCCATCCAGGCGTGCACCGACGCGCCCGCGGTCGACGAACAGCTGATCGACCCCGAAGACGGCGCCGCCCGCCTGCGCACGCTCGACGCCTACAAATCGCTCGGCACGGTGTTCGCCAACATCTCCCCCGGCATGATGATCGCGCTCACTCGAGAGCTCTCGGCCGTGGCGAACGTCGGCGTGCTGCTGATGACCGACCAACAACGCTCGACGTCGCTCGTCATCAACGTGCAGCCGTCGCTCGGCCTCGCGCTCGGCTTCTAGCCGCTCGGCGGAGCGCGCTCGCCAGAGAGCCGCGGCGCCCGCGCGCTGAACCGGTCGACATGACTTTGCATTTTGCGGCGCCGTGCAGCGCCGGCTAGGCTCGACGCCGGTCATGGGTGCGCAGCGTCCGAGAGTGCTCTTCATCGCGGGGCCGAGCGAAGACTACCTGGCCGATGGGCTGTTCCTCGGGTTGCGCGCGCTGCTCGGCGAGAACGCGGTCGACCATCCGCGTATCGACGCTCTGTACGCCAGCGTCGGCCCGGAACGTCGCCAGCAGCTCTACGGGCGCGGCTTCGGCCTGTACGCGACCTTGCCCGACGTCGAGGTCGATCGCCTGCACGTCGATCGCCAGCTCGCCGAGGGTCGCTTCGACCTCGTCCTTTTCTCCGATATCCACCGCACCTATGGTCGCTTCGTCGAGCTCTTGCCGTTGCTCGCCGAGCGTCGCGTCGCAGTGCTCGACGGCTCGGATAGCCCCGCGCTGTATCCCTACGCCGGGCGCTACTGGCGCCGTCCCGAGTGCTGGCTGTTGCCGCGGGCTCACGCGCGCTACCTCTATTTCAAGCGCGAGTGGACGCAGGAGACCCTGCACTCCCGCTACTACCACCTCGTGCCGCGCGCGCTCCTCGGGCATGCGCCGGTTCCGCGCAACCTGCGCCCGATCGCGTTCTCCTTCCCGGACGAGAAGATGCTCCCGGAGGGCGCGCGCCCGGCAAAAGCGAGCCTGTTTCCACGGCACATCGTCGACGCCGAGGTGCGGGCGCGCGTCGCCGGAGCGAGCGCCGCCTACGCCTTCGACTCCGAAGGCGCCTACTACGCCGACTTGCAGCAGGCGCGCTTCGGCATCACCACCAAGCGCGCCGGTTGGGACTGCCTGCGCCACTACGAGATCGCCGCCAACGGCGCCGTGCCCTGCTTTCGCCAGCTCGAAGACAAACCCAGCACCTGCGCCCCGCACGGCCTCGATGACACCAACTCCATCAGCTATGCCTCTGCCGACGAGCTGATGGCGCGCATCGAAGGGCTGAGCGCCGCCGACTACGAGAACAAGCAGCGCGCCGCCTTGCGCTGGGCGCACCAGAACTCCACGCGCTCGCGGGCGCGTCAAGTCCTCGGAGAGCTCGGGTTCGTGCTCTGAGGCGGCGGGCCTGCACGCTCCTGGCACCGCGCGCAACGACTTCCGACCCGCTCGAGGGAGCGAAGGGAGTGGTTGACGCACGGGCCCGAGCGAACGCTACCTCACAGCTCTGCTCGAGCACAAAGCACAGCAGTGAGAGAGCCATTGGAGCGCGTCGCGCTGCGCGACAACAAGCGCGGTGGACCGCGCGGAGCGCCAAGGCCCGTGCGACAACCACTCCCTTCGCTCCCGCACACGACCGAGGAACCTCCGATACCCTCGGTGCCAACAACGCGTCCCCCGCGAGAGCCACCCGCCCGTGCGCCGGCGGCCGAGGTGCGATCAGCCGCCTGAGCTGCGCTTCATCGCGCGATGCAGGCGCCAGGCCCAGGCCGCGAGCGCGCCCGCGATGGCTCCGATGCCCGGGCCCTCGAGGATGAACCACGGATCATCGGTGAGACGTTGCCAGTCGACGAACGTGCGCAGCAGGTGGGCGCTCGCGAGCAGGGCAAACAGCCCGCCGGTGGTGATGAGATACCCTTTCATCGATCCTTGCCGACTCCGTTCGGGGCCAACTCGACGCCGCCTTTCAGGGGGAACGCGCGTCCGAGCGTCGCACGAGTGTGGCCCGAGCACGACAGAACTCCGCCGGCCGACGCTCGACGGGGCTTCGGGGCATTTTCTCCCTCATTTCCGGGCAGCGCGCGCGTACGCCGCGTGCTACGGCGGGGCGTGGTACGCGGTTGGTTGGGGCTCGATTCGTGGGCGCTGGCGCGCGATTCGCTGGCGCTGATCGCTCTCTGCGGCTGCGGATCAGACGCTGCCGAGCCGCCCGCGGGCGCCTCCGGCGGAGCTGGCATGCCCGCAGCCGAGACCGAGCTCGAAATCCCCGCCGTGGGCTGGACGAGCGCGGCCGCCGCGGAAGATCCGTTCGTGGAGTACGAAGACGGGCGCCTGCGCTGCTCGCCTTTCGCGTACCGGCTCGAAGCCAACTGGCTCGAGGTCACCACCACCGACTGCAACTACGCCACGCTCGTCTATCGCTTCCCGCGCGACGTGATCGCCGGCGACGTGGTCCGCGGCGAGATAGCCTGGGCCACGCTCGCGTCGCTCGAGCCCGCGATCGGCACGCTCGCCTTCGCCACCGCGCGCGACGGCGTGCTCTGGGAGCACGAGGTGAGCATCCCCGGCGAAGCCGACATCGTGCGGGTCGAGTTCACGATCGCAGAGCCGGCGCCCCCCGGCAGCGCCCTCTACTTCCACGTTCGCAATCACGGCTACAACGCCTGGCAGCTGAGCCCGCTCACCCTGACGGAGCCTCGATGAGCGAGGTCTGTATTCGCAAGTTCGTTCCCGCCGATCTCGACGCGGTCGCAGCGCTCTGGAATCGGGTCTTCGGGTATCCCGAGCCGCGCAACGAGCCGGCGCGCGTCATCGCCGGCAAGCTCGCTTTCGACGACCTGTTGCTCGTCGCCGTCGACCGCGAGCAGCTCGTCGGCACGATCATGGTGGGCTACGACGGCCACCGCGGCTGGCTGTATCGAGCGGCCGTCGCGGAGTCGGCGCGGCGCAACGGCGTCGGGCGTGCGCTCGTGCGCCGCGCAGAGGCCGCGCTGGCAGGCCTCGGCTGCACCAAGATCAACCTCCAGCTGCACGTGCACAACGAGGCGGGCGAGCGCTTCTGGCGAGCGGTCGGCTACAGCGTCGAACCCCGCATCAGCATGGGCAAGGACACGTTCGCGCCGCCCGCTGGAGGGGCGCCGCCCGGCGCTGGGGGCGTTCAGGGCGTGTAGGCGCCGCGCAACCCGACGCCGATCCACGAGTGGAACGCGGAGCCATCGATCGAGCTGCCTTCGGGGCACAGATCGGTCTCCGGCGTGCAGTTGAAAGAATCCGTCAGGTACTGGCCCATCGTCGCCGAGGCGTAGGGCCCGATGCGCAGCGCGTCCTCCACCTGAAAGTCGATGCCGCCCTGGAGCAACAGCTCCGGCCCGCCGAAGGTCTCTGCGACGCGGCCCGTCGCGGGCTCCGTTCCGCCCATGTCATCCGGAACCTCGCCGCTGACGAGCTGCCGGAACGAGAGCCACTCCCAGCCGAGGCCTATCCCGAGCCATGGGTTCACCGCGGCGCCGGGCGCGAAGCGTAGCTCGGCCTCCGCCCCCACCCGGATGTCGCTCCAGTCGCAGTCGCCGACGCAAGCGTCCCCCACGCCGCCCACGCCGACCTGCGCGTAGCCTCCGAGCGTCAGCGCTCCCGACAGCGCATAGCCGACGTCGAGCCAGACCGGCGCGCGCCATGGGGTCAGATCGCCGAGGTCGCGCTCGGCACCGAACGGATCTTGCCCCGCCTTCCCGAGCGGGACGCCGAAACCGAGCCTGAGCCCGGTGCTGAAGCCCGTGCGATCTTCCGGGGCCACGCCCACGTGGCTCTGCTGCACCGGATCGAGCGCGACACCGGCTTCGCTCGTGCCCGCCGCGTCAGCCGGAGGCAGGGGAGCGGCTGGCGCGTCGCTCGGCGCGGGCGGCTGCGCGGGGGCAGGGGCCTGCGCGCTCGCGACGGTGGCGAGCAGCGAGAGCGAGAGCGGCATCAGTCGGAGTGTTCGCATCGGGTTCCTCCCGAGGGCTTATAGCGCCCCTCCACGCCGGAAGGCACACCCTCGCCAGCGCGCCGCGGGCCGCTTCGCTCGCCGGCGGTCGAATTTCGGTGCAATGCGCGTCCGAGCCCGAGCGACCCGAGAGCCACCGGCTCGGGTCAGGGACCGATCGGCACGCAACCGCCGACCTGAGTGCCTCCTAAATAAGGCGTGACGTTGCGATTTGCCGTCGCCGTCGCCGCGGTCGAGAGGAACGAGAAGTCGTTGGCCTGGTTCAGCGGCGCGTACGGCTCGGCGTGAAACCGCAGCTGGACTTCGCGCACGCCCTCGGCGCCCACGTTGTCGGTCAGCGTCGGGAACGTCAGCTCGGCGTAGTCCGAGCCGAACTCTTGCCCGAAGGCGATATCGATCCCGCCGTTGATGTTGTTCTGGCCGTTGAGCGTCGCGTAGTCGATCGTGGCGGTGAAGTTGCTCGTTCCGTCCGCCGTAAACCAGTAGCGGATGGCGAGGTCACTCAGCGGGAACTCCGTGCCACCCGGGTTCTGCACCTGCAGCACCATCGACGGCTCGTTCGTCGACAGCGCGCCGCTGTTGCGGTCGCGATAGAGGACGAGGATGTCGTCGGTATCCAGACAGTCACCCTGGGCCAGCGGCACTGAGCCGCCCGTGCCGCCGCTTCCCGACGTTCCCTGGGTGGTGCCACCCGTGCCGCCGCCCGTTGGCTGCGAGCCTCCGTTCGAAGGAAGAGACCCGGTGCCGCCGTTGGTTCCGAACGTGCCACCACTGGCGCTCCCGCCGACCCCACCCCCCGTGCTCCCGCCCACGCTGCCGGCCGCGCCAGCGTTACCGCAGATGGTGTTCATTTCCGAGCAGATCGCGGCCAGCTCTTCGTCGGTGACGTCGACACCGGTGGCGCAGCCGAGCAATAGAGCGCAGCCGAGGAACGGAGCGCCGCCGAGCAATAGAGCGCAGCCGGGCGCCGCACCGCGCGTCGAGGCCCCAATAGCCCCTCGGCGAGCCGTCAGCATGGGTTGCGCCGCTACCTTCCGCATGTCTTCTCCTGTACCGCCCGCTCAGTATGGTGGGTCATCGCACGCTTGCAAGCGTCATTTCGGCCAGGATTCCGGGAGCTTGTGTACCCCTTCGGGGAGCGCGCGATCCCGCCGATGCGAGCGCGACGCCGAGGATCGCACGTTCCGGGTTCGAGTTGCGCAAATACTGATTGGGTGTGCTTCTCGAATCGGCGCGGTGCTCATTCTCGCGGCCCTCGCGTGCGGCGCCGACGATCGGCCAAGTCGTCTCGAAGGTGACGCCGCCTCCGATTCCGGAGGACGAGACGGTCGCGGCGGCGCGCCGAGCGCCGGCGGCTCGGGCGACCCAGGGGGCGAAGGCGGCAGCGCGATGGCAGGGGCCGGAGCGGCTGGGGAGGGGGGCGGGGGCGCGGCGGCTGGCGGTCCTCCAGACGCGCCGCGCTGCATTCCGCGCCAGAGCTGCCAGCGGCTCTGCTCGGCCTTCGGCGCCGACGCCGCTGCCTGTGGGCTTGGCGACTCCCGGCAGTGCGGCTGCGAGTGCGAGGAGCGCCTCAACGGGCCCTGCCCCGAAGAACTCGACGCGCTGCTCGCCTGCGCGGGCGACGCGCCCAGCATCGACTGCCGCGCGCGCGGCAGGATTTTTCCGGGCTGTGAGAGCGAGTCGTTCGCGCTCGAGGCTTGCGATTTTCAGGCGCGCGAGCAGCTGTGCGCCGGCGCCTATCCCGACTGCACGCCGTATTGCAGGGGCGCCGCGCTGGCGTTCTGTCCGCTCGGCCCCGAGAGCGCCTCGAGCTGCCTGTGTGGCTGCGAGGCGACCCTGGTGACCCGTTGCGAGGGCCAGTTCACGGCGTTCATGGCCTGCACCGCGACCGCCCCCGCGTTCTCGTGCGACAGCGCCGGGCGCATCGTCGCGACCTCGTGCAGCGCCGAGTGGGACGCGCTCGCCGCGTGCCAGGACGCTCCCCCCGAGTAGGGCGAGCGGGCGGCCCCGAGCCCGTGTGCCCCGATGGCACAAGCCCGCGGCTCGCCGCGTCAAACGCATTCGACCGCCCCCGCAACGCGCGGTGATCGCCGCGTCCTCCCAGCGCATTTATGCACGGCACGAGCGAATCCCGCTGGAGAACCGAGCATGAAAGAGACGCTACTCATCGCCGACCGCGACAACGTCGTGGTCGCGCTGCGCAACCTGGGTCAGGGCGACGTCACGGACACCGGCCTGCGGCTGGCCACCGACGTGCCGGCGGGCCACAAGCTCGCCATCCGGCGCATTCCGGCGGGGGAGATGGTCGTCAAGTACGGCTATCCCATCGGGGTCGCGAGCGCCGATATCCAGCCCGGCGAGCACGTGCACAGCCACAACCTCCAGAGCACGCTGCGCGGCGACATCAGCGCGAACGACATCGGCGCGAACGACGTGGTCCCCGCGCCTCGGCCGAGCGCGCCGAGCGCCCGCGCCGACGCCCCGGAGGCCACGTTCATGGGCTTCCGTCGTCCCGACGGGCGCGTCGGCATCCGCAACGAGATCTGGATCATCAACACCGTGGGCTGCGTCAACAACGCCGCCGAGCGCATCGCCGCCGCCGCGACCGAGGAGCTGGTACGGCCCGGCTCGAACATCGACGGCGTGTACGCCTTCAAGCATCCCTACGGTTGCTCGCAGCTCGGGCACGACCTCGACCACACGCAGAAGGTGCTGGCCGGCCTCGTGCACCACCCCAACGCCGCCGCGGTGCTCATCCTCGGCCTCGGCTGCGAGAACAACCAGCTCGCCTCGTTCCTCGGGCAGGTCGGCCCCGAGAGCGCCGAGCGCGTCACGTCGTTCAACGCCCAGGAAGTCGAAGACGAGGTCGAAGAGGGCCTGATCCGCGTGCGACGGCTCGCCCAGTACGCCGCCCGCTTCCGGCGCGAGCCCGTGCCCGCGTCCGAGCTCATCCTCGGCATGAAGTGCGGCGGCAGCGACGGCCTGTCGGGCATCACCGCCAACCCGCTCGTGGGCAAGGTCGCGAGCCGGCTCTCCGAGCTCGGCGGCAGCGTGCTGCTCACCGAGGTGCCCGAGATGTTCGGCGCCGAGAACGTGCTGCTCGAGCGCGCCATCAGCCAGGAGGTGGCGCAGGACACCATCGATCTGGTCAACCGCTTCCGCGCCTACTTCCGCCGCTACGACGAGCCCATCGACGAGAACCCCGCGCCGGGCAACAAGGCCGGGGGCATCACCACGCTCGCCGAGAAATCCCTCGGCTGCGTCCAGAAGGCGGGGCATTCACCCGTGGCGCGCGTGCTCGAATACGGCGAGGCGGCGCCCTCGCGCCTGTGCGGCACGGCCCTCGTGAACGCGCCCGGCAATGACGGTGTCTCCTCGACGGCGCTCGTGGCCGCCGGCGCGCATATCGTGCTGTTCACCACGGGCCGCGGCACGCCCATGGGCTTCCCCGCGCCGACCATCAAGATCAGCACCAACTCCTCGCTCGCCACCCGCAAGCCGAGCTGGATCGACTTCGACGCCGGCCCGATCGCGCTCGGCACCAGCGACTTCGGCGCGCTCTCCGAGCAGCTGTTTCAGCTCGTGCTCGACGTGGCCAGCGGCCGCCAGCGCACCAAGAGCGAGCTCAACGGCTTCCGCGAAATCTCGATCTGGAAAGACGGGGTGACGCTGTGACCAGCGCGTTGCGCGGCGACGCCGGAGGTCGGGTCCCGCGGGCGCCCGAGCTGTGCCTGCGCGCCCTCGAGAGCGACGGCCGCTATGCGGCTACCGTCCACGCCCGATCGCGCGAGCTGCCCGAGCGGGTGCTGCAGTTCGGCGAGGGCAACTTCTTGCGCGGCTTCGTCGACTGGATGCTGGAGCGCATGAACCGGCAGGGCCTGTTCCAGGGCCGCGCCGTGCTGGTGCAGCCCATCGCGAGCGGCCTCGGCGAGCGCATCAACGCCCAGGACGGCCTGTTCACGGTGCTGCTGCGCGGCGTCGAGGCGAAGACCATGAGCGAGTCGTGCGAGCTCGTGACATCGGTCAGCCGCTGCATCGATCCGTTCGTCGCGTTCGATTCGTTCCTCGACTGCGGCAAGCAGCCCGAGCTGCGCTTCGTCGTCTCCAACACCACCGAGGCCGGCATCCGCCTCGACGAGGGCGACCGCCTCGACGCCCGCCCCTCGCTGTCGTTTCCCGGCAAGCTGACGCAGCTGCTCTACGCCCGCTACCAGCACTTCGCCGGCGACCCCGCCCGCGGCCTCATCCTCTTGCCGTGCGAGCTGATCGAGCGCAACGGCGACGCCCTCGCGCGCGCCGTGTTCGAGCTCGCCACGCGCTGGGCGCTGCCGGCCGAGTTCGCTGCCTGGGTGCGGCAGAGCTGCGTGTTCGCGAACACCCTGGTCGATCGCATCATCACCGGCTACCCCAAGGACGAGGCGGCCGCGCTCGAGCAGCGCTTCGGCTATCGTGACTCGCTGGTCGTCGCGGGCGAGGTCTTCCATTGCTGGGTGATCGAGTCACCCCGGTCGCTCGAGGAAGAGCTGCCGCTCGCGGCCGCCGGCCTCGGCGTGGTGTGGACCGATGACATGTCGCCGTACCGCGAGCGCAAGGTGCGCATCCTCAACGGCGCTCACACCATGGTCGCTCTGGCGGCGTTCCTCTCCGGCAAGAACACGGTGCGCGAGTGCATGGAAGACCCCCTCTTCCGCGGCTACCTCGAGGGCGCGCTCGAGAGCGAGATCGTGCCCACCCTCAGTCTGCCGCCGCCCGAGCTCTCGAGCTTCGCGGCGTCGGTGCTCGAGCGCTTCGAGAGCCCGTTCATCCGCCATCAGCTGCTCAGCATCTCGCTCAACTCTGTCAGCAAATACAAGGCGCGCATCCTCGGCACCGTGCTCGACAACCAGCTCCGCTCGGGTGGCGCGTCGCCGCGGCTCACCTTCGCGCTGGCGGCGCTCGCCGCGTTCTATCGAGGGCGCGAGCTCGCCGGCGGCGCGCTGATCGGTGCGCGCGAAGCGGGCCCCTACGAGATCCGCGACGAGCTCCCCGTGCTCCAGTTCTTCCTCAGCGCCTGGCAGCGCGCCGAGGCCCAGGGCTCGAGCCTGGAGGCGTGCACCGAGCTGGTGCGCGACCTGTTGGCTCGGCACGACTTCTGGGGAGCGCAGGCGGCCCAGCTCTCGCCCGAGTTCCAGAGCGCGGTCTCCCATCACCTGCACGCCATCTGCCAGCACGGCGTACGGCGCGCGCTCGAAGCGCTCGAGTCGTGAGCCGGTTTTGTTCGGGGTCGCTCAGCCCGGACGTTTGAAGCGCTTTCGCGCCCCCTCCACCTCGGGACGCAGCGCGCACTCGCGCGCGTGATCGTTGATGAGGCCCATGGCCTGCATGAACGAATACACGGTGGTGGGCCCGACGAAGGCCCAGCCCTGCTTCTTCAGCGCCTTCGACAGCGCGATCGACGCCGCCGAGGTGGAGGCAGTCAGCGGCTCGGCGAGGTCGGCGGCCGCCGGCTCGTAGCGCCAGAGGAAGGCGGAGAGCGAGCCCTCGCGCTTGACCAGCTCGCGCGCCTTGCGAGCGTTGTTGATCACCGCCTCGATCTTGCCGCGATGGCGCACGATGCCCGCGTTGCCGAGCAGGCGCTCGACGTCGCGCGCCGTGTAGCGCGCGACCCGCTCGACATCGAAGCCGTGAAAGGCCTCGCGGAAGTTCTCGCGCTTGGCGAGGATGGTGCGCCAGCTCAGCCCGGACTGGAAGCCCTCGAGGCTCAGCTTCTCGAACAGGCGCTGGTCGTCGCTCACCGGGAACCCCCACTCGGTGTCGTGGTACGCGATGAACTCCGGCGCGACGTCGCTCCAGCGACAGCGCCGCTTGCCGTCAGCGCCCAGGGTGGTGTTGCTCATGTCGCCTCCGAGCGCGCGGCGGACGATGGCGCACCCGCCAGCAAGAACCCGAGCCGCGCGTCGGCGTTCGACGCCGTCACCTCGAGGATCTGCGCGCTCACCACCTTTGCGAACACGAACGGGTCGGCTTCGACGCGCCGCTCGAGCTCATCGCGTGTCGTCGCGTGCGCCAGGATCGTGCCGCCCCGCTTCGGCTGCAGGCTGCCTGCGAGCAAGAACACACCGTCGTCGAAGCCGCGCGAGAGCCAGCGCGCGTGCCCCTCCAGGTGCTGGCTCGCGTGGTCGGCGTGGGTCGAGAACTCGAGCAGAACGATGAACATGGCTGCGGTATCTCCTCCTCGCCCCGTGAGGGCGTCGAAATCTCGCGCGGCGCGCGAGCAAGACTCTGGGCTCGCCTCAGCGGCGAGCCCTCTTTCGGGGTGGCGCGCGCCGCGAGGCGCTCTCCGTGCACCCCGCGAGCCACTCCTCCATCAGGCGCACCTCTTCACGGATGAACGCCTCGTCGCGAAAAGCATTGGCGAGCGTCGCGACCCCCTGGCTGCGCGACAGCAGATGCATCGCCAGCGCGCCCGCGTCTGCCTCGCGGCCGAGCAGCGTGAACTGCCGGTGCAGCCAATCTCGGAACAGCGTGAACAGGCGGTTGGCCTCCGCGCGTGAGCCATGGTTCAGCTTCGCGAGCTCCGTGCACAACGTGCCCACCGGGCACCCGTGACGCTGAATCGGCCCGCGATTGGCGATCAGCATGTGGATGAAGCTCCGGATGCGCTCGCTCGGTGTCGCCCCCGCGCTCTCCCAGCCGTCGAGCATCCGCTGGGTGTTCGACAGACGCACCGCGATCACCGCATCGAGGATCTCATCCTTGGTCTTGAAGTGATGGTAGAAGTTGCCGCGCGAAATCTGCACGGCGCCAGCGATGTCGGCGAACGAGGTGTGCTCGTAACCTCGCTGATAGAACAGCTGGTCTGCAGCCTCGACGATGTGGTCGCGCGTCGTCCTCTCGCTCATCCGTCCTCTCGCGCATGCGCGGTGACGCCAGACTAGGACAATCGTCCTAGCGGGTCAAGCGCGCTCTCGTGACCGGAGGCGGCACGCACGACGCTGGCGAAGTTGAGTGGTAACTCGAGCCGTAGGTAGTTATCTGGTGAAGTGTTCAGTGTGTTGGTTCTTTTGCGGGTTTCCCGCGCCTGGCCGCGCGCCACGCGAGTACGACGGGGGTGGGGAGATCGGGGGGCTCGGAAGTTCGCAAGAGCACTCCGGAACTCTGCCGTTCGCACCGCATAACGGGTTTTGTGGAGAGCGAACGAAGCGAGCCGCGCGCCACTCAAGCCGAGCCATCGAGGCACGCGCTCAGCGCGCGGCAACTCTCGTTCGGTGGGGCCTCGCCGGCTCGGCGCGCCTCCGGACTCTCCCAGAACTGACGCTGATATCCACCGAGCTCCGGTCTCGCTCCGCTGATTCAGACGATGCCCGGAAGGGCCAGTGTAACATGGAGATCGTCAACCTTCGCCGCTCCAAGCGCGTGGCTGAGGCTTGGGAGAGTCGTGCCACCACGCCATCATGATGGCTCGATGGCGACACGAACGCCCACATGACAGCGCGCCATCCCCTGAAGATTGCTGCAAGCTTGCGGCAATCACCAAGCGGGGGGCTGCGTCGATCCACGCCGCGTGCGAGAAGCCGCCGAGAAGAACACGGCCCCCGAATGGTATCCGGAGCGGCCGTCTCAGCCTGAGAGTTGGCGCTATCCCAAAACCCGCGCGCCCGGCGGGGCGATCCGACGCGAATCGAGCGCGAGCACGCCCAGCGCCTGGATGACGCTGCAGCCGGCGCCGTGTCTCGATGCACGGGTTCCTGGTGGCCGCGCTGTGATGGCGAGCTGTTCAGCTGTTCGATGGCAACGCCGCCTCTTCGCGGTTCCTTTCTGGTTTGCACCCCGAGATTTCCTCGGGGCCGGGTGGGCCGCATCTCAATTTGAGCAGAAACCGGGACGAAGCCCGGATGCCGCTGCTAACCCATCCAGGCTTTTGCGGACCCCCTTCGCGGCGGTGAAAGCCGTTCAGGGCTCGGAGCAGTCGCTCACGTTCCGATCGTAGGGGTCATCAGCGTCGGGGTCGAGCGGGAGGACTTGTTGCGCCGCGCTGGCTGCGTCGAAGAGCAGGCCGTGAAACGCAGCGAGGTGGGTCGCGATGGTGGTTCCGCCGGTGCTCTGCGTATCGCAGTAATCTGCTGTCCCCGAGACAATCATGCCGAGCAGCGAGTTGCTCGAACCTGAGAAGACGGCGCCCCCGGGCGCACTAGAAGCGAGCTGCCCCGTCAAGAGCAGCGACCGCGGCGGCAACGCAGGCTGGGCGCCATCGCGCGTGATTGCCAACACCTGGGACGGAGTTTCGAGGACCACAGACGGTCCCGCGCGATCAGCACAATAGTTGGCTAGCGTCACGGGCTCTCCGACAGCGACGCCGCCGCCAAGCCATAGCGTTATGGGCACGACATCGAGCGGCTCTTCGAGTTGCAACACGGAGATGTCGTCACGGCACCGTGATGTGCTGCGCGACGTGAACACGCGCGAAACTTTGACGATCTGATAAGAGTCGGGATCCGACGCATCGGCACCCAACGGCAAGCGATACACGTCGATCGACGCCGGGGACACGGACTCGCCTGGGCGGCCGCCAAAATTGCCACGCTCTCGCAACGCCCAGTCTGCTTCTCTATCGCAGATCGCCGAGTAGTCGCGCACTCCAGCAGGGTCTACCTCAGACCCTTCCGGTGCTACCGTTGGCTCGACGACATCCGTCGGATCAGATTGGAGTGGATCGCTGGCTTCCTCGACACAGGCTGATGCGGTGAGCACGAGCTTAGGTGCGATGACGACGCCTGTGCAAGGCAGGACAGACGCCCTGCGATTCGTAACGAGCTGAACGACTGCATCCAAACCGCCGCCCCCACTGCTGATCGAGCGGCACACCGGGAAAGGGGCTACAAACTCGACCTCGGTGGAGATGCAGGCGAGAGATGAAACCGCCATCGCCCCAAATGTCGCCCATTGGTGACGTAAAGGTCGCACAGCTCTACCGGGCCCTACGGCTCGCTGCCACGACATCCGCGACCTCCGGCCCGCAGGGGTTTGAGTCGAGGATGAAACCAGCTGTCCCATCCAGCGTTGCGACCTCACGTGGTGCTCCCGCCTCGTCCCAACAATACAGGCTACCTGCGCCCGGGCGAGTGTGCTCGTCGAGATCAAAATCGGCGGGGCCATCGGTTCCGCGCAGCTTGAACGACGTGGCGCTGCTCAGATACTCCATGGCGGTGCCCAAACCGTCGGGGCCCACCACGACCTCTGGCCCATCTGCATCTGTAACGCGCTCGAAGCCGTCCCGGGCGCGGTCGGCGTGCCCAATGCCGAGCCCGGCCGGCGCTGCGGCCACCGCGTAGGCCAAGTAGTATAGTCCGTCGTAAACGGCGGGGATGACGTGAAAACCGAATGCCGCTGCATCCGGGAAAGCTGATGCGAATCGAGCATCGAGCGCCGCCCGCACAACGGCGTCGTGCGGGCGGCGCGCCCGCACAGCCAGCGCACGGGAGCGGAACGACACATCATCGCGCGAGAGACGAGCGAGGGACGAATCCTCCACGTTGCTCGGGCCGAGGATGTATCGGGGCGCGTAGCTAGCCTTGGCGGCTATGCCTTCGAGCGCGCGAAAGAGCGATGCTCGCTCCTTCCGCGCCGGGTTGCCGAACACGCCGCCCGCAAAAGAAATGACAATGTCTGGGGCCTTCTGGACGAGCAGGTCGAGCATCGCCCGCCGACCGTCTCCCTCCTCGTCCGGCAGAGGGAAATACAGGAACCGGTTGTCGTCCGCGAGCGCCGGGCCGCCGAGCTCATCGACTGAGATGCCGCCATTGAAGACCGCAAGATTGAGCGCCTGATCCTCAGCGCGACTGCTCGTGATGCTGGCTATGGTGGTGGCTGATGCAAAAGCGCCGCCGATACTCCCCGCCACTGCGCGGACGAGCGTAGAATAGGCGGGAACGACGTCGTCGTAGTTCGAGCCCAGATACCAGAGATTGCCGCTGCCAGCGCTCAGCGTCGCGGGCCGAACGTACGAGTCGCCGGGGCTCAGCAAGAACGCTGGCTCATGCGTGTCTTGCTGCGTGACGACCGTTCGTAACGCCCCAGCATCGAGAGACCCCAGGATCGCGTGCACCCCGAGCTCGTCGACCAGGTGGCGCATCGCCGCCGTGGCCATGCTTCCGTCGCATTCGACTACCACCACCGGCAACCGGCCGCTCGCGTTGAGCTCTTGTACGGCAAGTTCCAGGCTCAACCCCGTCGAAGTTCGGACCGATGGGGCGAACGCGCCTATCAGGATGAGATCATCCGCCGTCAGCTCTGCCATGGTCTCGGGGTCGTAGTTTGAGCTAGCCGAGCACTCGGGGCCCTCGGTCAACAGGGGGACGCATTCGCCGCCGCGGCGCTGACAAATGGGAAAGCGCGGGTCAACATCCATGCACTGACCATTGCTCGTGCAACCTGTGGTGACGCAGCGAGAGTGCTCGCAACGGCTCCAAGCCCCCGTTGCCGATATGCACTCGCTCGATTGATTACACTCGTCGACACCGAATTCGGACAGCAGCGTGCAGCTCGTCACCTGGACCGCTACCGCCAAGCTCAGGAGTAGAAACGGAAGTGTTGCTCTCGGCACGGTGCCCCCCTGGCTCAACTAGTTAACTCGATTGGCCGTGGCGGTCGAGTGCGGTCGGATCATGGAGGACAATCTCTTCCGGCGCCAGACTCGCAAATCCAATTTCCACCGATCAGCTCATAGTGCCCATAGATGAGCGGCACTTTGGACTTGCGGCATTTGCAACCCACTTCACGCGCAGTGGGCGCGACGTCGGTGATCCGCAGCTTGTTCGCGAGTAACCAAGCGACGGCCAATACGACGGTAGCAACGATGATCCAGACGAACGTCTTGCGGAGCTTGACATTGCGAGGCGTGAGAGCAGCGAGCTCCGCTCGGTCTTGTTCCAATGCACTCATGAGCGGACAGCTCTGCAAACAACGAGCCAGCACGCGCTACGGATAAAAAAGCCAAGCGCGAATTTGTCAGCGACCACCGCCGAAGCATCCAGGTGTCGATCGCCTGCAAATAGTTACCTCCAGGTGTCGGTTAAACCGCTGCAATGCGCTCAGCCATACCAAGCACCTTGCCCGACACCATGCCCGAGTATCCCTCACCCGTCGGGCCGCGGCCACCCGCGCCAGCGGGCATCGCGACCCGTCAACAGATCGCCCCGACCGTTCTCGGCACGAGAGGCTCCGGCGTAGGGCGAAGCGGCATCGGCGAGCTCGGCGGGCTTCGGGACGAGGTCGGCGCGGCGAGCTCGTGGCGTCTTCTTCGCCGAACGGCGGGTGTGCTGAAGATCCCCCGTTTCCGTGGACAGTCTGACTATGCCAGTCGTCGAACGGAACAGGAACGCAATTCGAACTCGATGGGGTTGAGGTAGTCGAGGAACGAGTGTCGTCGCTCGACGTTGTAGAAGTTGTCGGTAGTCGCCGATGGAGGCGCTCGCTGCCTCGTGGGTCACGTAGCGTTCATGGTCGACGAGCTCTGCGCGAAGGGTAGCGAAGAAGCTCTCCGCGACAGCATTGTCCCAGCAGTCGCCCTTGGGGCTCATGCTGGCGACGAGTCCGTGGCGTTCGAGAGCCGCCTGGGGTGGCGTTGGCAAATGGGCGAGTTCTTGCCTGCGAGATGCGGATTGCGAGGAGAGTTCGGCCACGAAGGAATACGCCCTGACCGCCGTCAAGGAAGGTTGGGCCGATTTCATTCGCCGCGTGACCTACGACGATGAACCGAGCGCTGCGAACACATGTGCCAGCGCGGACATCATGACTCCGCTCGGCTGCCCCTCGAACAAGAGCCCGTTGTGCAGCGAGGGGCGCCACTACATCACCGACGTGAGATCCACTCTATGCGATCTGTGGGACGCCCGAAAGGACACCGCCAACTGGGGCAAGCGGATCAGCGATCCTCACGTGCTGACACCAGTCGAATATACGGATACGCCCAGCAGAGCATCAACAACCTGTACTTCGGGTTGGTGAATATGTGGGGCGATGCGAGCGCAGAGGAACAGAACGAGATCGGGGAAGCGACGGCGTTCGATCCCAAGGACGGCAAGACGGCGATGACTCCACTCGGCCTCTGCCGCTTTGCGCAGGCGCTGATCCGCGGAAGCCGAACCGAGGCTAGTGTCGAGTCGGCACTGGCGGTCAACGGGATCGACTGCAATTTGCAGTAGCCTCGGATCGGGGATTGCTGTTCCAAAGCTCCTCTCGGACGAGCCAGCGTCCGAACGTGCGCCGTACGAAGTGCATGAGCGACCCCGCGCATACTGCGTCAATGACGCGCGTCGCTGCGTTCGCCAAGCCCAGCCGCGGGCAGCCCGACGAGGCCCCGCGTATTCTGCAGGAGGAGGTAGCGCCCACGTTCGACGGCCTGGGCGACGTGCGAGCGCTGGCAGTGACCAAGGTGGGGGGGCGTCGACATGCTCGTAAGCCGCGGGCAGCTCGACGAGACCTTGCGCATCCGCCTCGAAGAGGACCCCGTTGCGCACGAGCGGAGTCACCTGCTCCCCGTCGTGATGGTGCCGCCCAGCCGCGGGAGCGGCCTTCCTGTCCCCCTCGGCGACGCAACGCACCTCGACCACACGGATGGCCCAACGCGCGCCTCGCTCGACTGCGTTGGTGTGCACGTCGGTCGAGCACCGCCTCGCAGCAGCGACCCACATCAACGTGGGATGTGAAAAGGCCTTGAATAGTCATACCACAGTAGTATGGTTTGTGCATGCCTCGTGGAAAGCCCGCAACCAAACTCGCCATCACCATGGACGCGGACGTACACGCGAGGGTTTTACGTGCAGCGGAAGCGGAGGGCTCTAACCTGTCGGCTTGGTTAACTGCAGCCGCAAAACAGGTATTGCGTGTTCGGGACGGGCTCGCCGCCGTGGCCGAATGGGAGGCCGAGCACGGCCCATTGACAGACGCCGAGCTCGGAGCGGCTCGGCAACGGTTGGACGCGCGAACTCGAGTTGCGTCTTCCTTGAAGCCTCCAGTGAAACCCGCCCGCGCCGATGAGCGGCCGGCGCGAAAAGTCCGCAGGAAAGCCTCTTGAGGCCGGTAGTATACGACGCCGGCATCTTGATTGCCGCTGATCGGAACGACCGAAGCATCTGGGCAGAGCATAGAGTCTACCTCGAGGCCGGACTCGTGCCGCTCGTCCCGGCTCCAGTGATCGCGCAGGCCAGTCGCTCTCCGAAGCAGGCTCAACTGCGCCGAGTGCTTCGCGGATGCGAGGTTGTTTCGTTGCAGGAAGACGACGCGCACGAGGCTGGACATCTGCTCGCCCGGTCCAAGACCAGTGACATTGTCGATGCAGCCGTCGTCGTCCTCGCCCTGGCGCGGGGTGCCGAGATCCGGACGATGGACACCGAAGACATCGAACACCTTCTCGAGGCAGCTGCGACCAAGGGAGCAGTGCGTTGATGCTGCGTGCGAAGATCGACGTGGTCCGATCATCGCGGCAGAAAGCGTGTGCGCACAGGGAAAACTAACGATAACGTTCAATCATCACTAGTTCGCGCCGGCGCCAAACTTGTGCGGTGAGCGCGCCATTTCGCCCAAGTCGCTCAGGCCGCCACGAACGATGTCTGCGGGTCTGCGCGAGCAGCCACGTGCCAGCCTGGCACCCGGCGGGCCCACGAAAAGCGAAATCATCTAAATCTGCTCCAGCGGCGCACAGCGCACAGCCGCGGTGTGACACGTCGTCCCTAGGTGGGCGGAGTTGGCGCTCGACAAAAGCGGCGAATGTACGCCGCGGCTCGAGGGCTCCGAGCTGTCGCCGAAGTGCCTCGTGGCGTGCTTGGACGTATTCCCTTCGGACGCCGCGTTTGACATGGCCGCCCAGCTTGACCAGGCCTGGTTCTTCGATGAGGTACGAGGGTACGCGGATTCAAATGTGGACGCCGGTTGCATCTCGTCCGCCGTGGCCAATGAGAGCACTGTGGAAGAGCCCTTCCCTCAACGAAATGCGGGAATCTGCACATGTCGTCAATACTTCGATTGCGACGTAACCGCCGAAAATGTCCTCACCGGCTGCACACTTATCGCTAGTTATAAGGCTGAGATTGTGAGGGATGAGCCCCGCTCGATGCCAGCGCCTGCGCTCGGGCGCAAAGAACGAGGTCGCGCACCTGAGCATGCGCCACACATGAAAGACGCGCTGCGCGGCGGGACGTGGAAGGCGCGCCTTCAAACCCCCGCGCCGAGAAGCGCGTCGGAATCGCCTCTTCGACGACCTGCCCGTCGCGCACCTCGACGCGATAGGCGCGCGCGTCGGGCCGCGACGCGACCGCGCCGACCAGCTCGCGGCCGACGAAGTGCAAGGCGGCGCCGTCTTGCACGGCGTAGCCGGCGGGGAAGCCGTCGAGCAGGGCGCGATGGTAGTGCGGGCGCCGCTCGCTTTCGCCGTCGTAGTGCGGGCAGGCGCTGCCCGGCACCAGGCCGAGGCCGTCGGCGAGCAGCCCGAGCCCGCCGAACGAGTCGGTGGTGGAGGCGTCGAACCAGCAGTTCATGCCCGCGCTGATGCCGGCCAGGATCGCCCCGGACGCCCAGGCGTCGCGCAGCAGTCGATCGAGCCCGTGCACGCGCCAGAGCGCGAGCAGGTTTGCCGTGTTGCCCCCCTCGCTCGGTGGCCCGCGCATCAGCGACGGCTGGCGCGCAGCCGCGTGATCTCGCTGACCACGGCGTCGGCCATGCGCTGGTGGGTGGCGACCGTGGGGTGCCAGTCTTCTCCGTAGGGCGCGCTCTGCGGCTCGAGCGCGAGGAAGTGGAGGTTGTCGTCGCCCGCGGATCGGAGCTCGCCGACCACCGCGGAGACGTCGGACTGGATCGTGGTCCACGCCATCACGCCCGGGGGAAAGCCGTCGTTCAACATGGGCCCGACGACGACGAGCACGAGCGAGGAGGGCTGGTGTTCGCGGATTTTCGCGAGGAAGGTCGCGTAGGAGGCCTTGAAGGCGGCGTGGTCGGGGCCGGGCGGCGAGAAGTCGTTGGTGCCCAGGTTGACCACGATGACGTCGGGCGTGTAGCGCGTGAACTCCCACGCGCCGGCGGCGCTGTCGTCGGGCAGAGTCGCCTCGTAGGCGACGGGCATCGTGGCGCCTGCTGCGTCGGCGTAGTTGCGGTACACGCCGCGCCCCGAGATGGCGACGGCCATGTACTCCGCGTCGAGCTGGCGCGCCGCGAGCGCGCCGTAGGCCAGGTTCGCGTTCGAGTTCCGCGTCGTGTAGTGGAACTGGTCGGGCGTCGTGGTGGAGACCTCGTTGCCGTAGCCGCAGGTGATCGAGTCGCCGATGAACTCGACGCGCAGCGGCTTCGGGGGTACGGGCAAGAGCTTCGCGCCCTCGGGCAGCCGGAAGCCGAGCACCTGGCCACGGCCGCTGCCGCCGTTGCTCTCCACTCGCTTGACGATCTCGACGCTGTGCTCGCCCGGGCCCAGGTCGCGCGCGAGCGGGTAGACACCATCGCCGGGCGTCGTCTCCAGCCGGGTCGGAGGGGCGCCGTCGACGCTGACGTCGTAGTAGTTGGTGCTCTGCGGGGTGCCCGTGCCGCTGTCGCGCAGCCGCAGATCGAGGGCAGCGCCCTCGAAGCGCACGCGCACCGACGCGGCCGGGAACGCAAACGTGGGCCCCTCTCCGTCGCAGGCGACCCGGCCCATGTAGAAGATGTTCGGGTCGTTCGCGGGGACATCGAACATGCCGTCGGCCCCGACGGCGCCATGGGTCACGGGTGGGCTGAACCCGCACACGCCGGAGCTGGTCAGCTCTCCCGTGCCCCTGCGCGAGACGCCTGCGCCGCTCGCCGCGGCCGTGTTCGGCGGCTCGCCGCGATTCTGGGCCGAACAAGCCAGCGCCCAACCCGATATCCAGAGCAGTGCAGCGCGCGACACGGCGCCACCCTAGGGGATGCCGCCGCTGCGTTCAATCGCCGGAGCTCACTGTGCCGGCGGGCAGGAGAAGCGCACCTTCCAGTCGCGCACCACCGGGCCTTCGCCGCTCGACCCCGGGATCAGCCGCACGCGCAGCTGCAGGTACGGCACCTGCTGCGATTGCCCTCCCTCCGCCAGCGCCTCGAACAGGTCGATCGGGCAACCCGAGCCAGGCGCGCCGACCTCACAGCGCTGGGTGTCGGTCGGGATGGCGTGTGCTTCACCCAGGCGGATGAACGGCGTGGTGGTGGTGTCGAGCTCGTCGAGCGTGAGCGCCGTGCGGACCTCGAACTCGATGCGCGAGTCGGCGGGGGTGACGCTGTCGTAGTAGAGGAAGTCCCACTGAGGGTGCGTGCTCGGGCAGAGCGATAGGCCCGTGTCCTCATCGACCTGGCCGTACACCACGAGGTGCTCCGTCTCCAGCGCGGGGGGCGGGGGCGGCGCGCACGGGATCTCGACCTGGATGCGACGGCCCGGCACCGCGGCGGCGGCCACGCAGGTGGCGGGGCAGAGCTCGAGGGTCTCCGGCGCGAGGGCGTTGCCCACGAAGTAGAACTGGTCGTCGCCGGTGCACTCGGCGATGCCGTCGACCTGTACGAGCTCGGGGGCACCGGTCGCGACCGGCGGGCCCTGACACAGCGTCGCTCGCGGCGTGGCGTCGAGCGTGGCATGCCAGAAGCCGCGCTCGTCGATGTAGGGCGGGTTGTTCAGATCGACGGCTTCGCTCGTGTCCCAGTTCGCGTACGCACCGGGCGGGTTGTA
>Ga0247763_1000038_pt1 | contig 52884 bp, 13 predicted proteins | sample UWRJL141409B4_FD_179926 | JGI IMG/M metagenome (GOLD analysis project Ga0247763, IMG submission 179926) | Plant litter microbial communities from Arlington Agricultural Research Station in Wisconsin, United States - UWRJ-L141-409B-4 | ecosystem: Environmental > Terrestrial > Plant litter >... | reverse complement strand
GTGTTCGGTTGCGCCAGTTCGTCGATGTCTCCGCTCTTGATGCGCAACACGGAGCGAAAGGTGCGCTCGGTCGCGATGTCGACGCCGGCGATGCCCGCTTGCTGCGAGGTCGTATCGGACACGACCTTGCCCCAGCCTCGGCCTCGCTCGACGCTGAAGGCCATCTCCGGCAGCGCGCGCGCTACGACCTCTTTGACCTTGGCGTACTCGGTGACCACCGCGCTCGACTGCCCCGAGCTGAACTTGAAGAAGCCGCCCACGTTCAAGTGGCCCGTGCTCAGCGTGGTCGCCGTTTCGATCAACGTCCGGTGGACGCCCGCTGATAAGCCAGTGAGGAGCACGAGCAACGCGGTCACGGCAACCAGGGCGCCGCCGAGCAATGAGTTGCGCCGGCGGTGCTCGAAGAGGCTGAACAACGCGATGCGCATGTCGAGCAAGAGTGAGCTCATTGTCATTCCTCCGACGGACTCAGTCCTCCGCCTGCATGGCCTCGCGTGGGCTGATGCGCATCGCGATCCAGGCGGGATAGAGGCTCGAGACAATGCTCACGATCAGCACGACCACCAGCCCGACGATCAGGTTCGGGAGGCCGAACGCGGGATAGAGCCGCGGCCCCGAGAAGAAGAAGGTGGACACCGCATTCAACGCCGGGATGCCCATCTCACCGAGCACCTCGACCGCCGCGCCACCGATCAGCGCGCCGACGATGCCGAACGTGAGGCCCACCATGATGGACTCCAGCACGAGCATGGCCAGGATGAAGCGCTGCTGTGCCCCAACGGCGCGCAGCGTGCCGATCTCGCGGACGCGCTCGAGTGTCGCCATGACCAGCGCGTTGTTGATGATCACCAAGGCGACCAAGAAAATGATGAGTACGGCCGTGTAGAGCACCACGCGCATGAGCACGGCAAACTGCCCGATCAGGCCGGCGGCCTTCTGCCAAGAGATTGCCCTGAGAGGCAGCCCGTCGCGTTCGCCCGCGGCCTCGATGGCGGCGATCGTCTCGTCGAGCCTGCGCTCGTCCTCGAGCAGCACGGCAGCGTTGAGGATCACGCCTTGCTCGAGCTGCGCCGGGTCGTAGGCTCGATCTTTGCTGGTCTCGTCCGTGCGCCGGCCGGCGGCGATGCCGGACAGCTCGCGGGTGAGGTCCGGAGGCATCTCGGCCTGAGCATCCGCTCGGGCGGTCGGGGTGGAACTGCCAAAGAGCTCCGCCTCCGCGTCTTCGCGAGTCACGTCTTTGGCCCCGGAATTCGCGCGCAGGGCTGCGATCTCCTTCTGCCGCTCATCGGTCATGAAGCCGTAGAGCTCACGGAAGGACACCATGTCCATCAGATTGAGCGCGCCTGCCTGGGGCGACGTCTCCAGGCCCTCGAAGGCGAACACACCATACACCTCAAGGGTTGTCGACTGTATGTAGCCGCTGCGGGTGAAGGCCTTGATGGTCAGAGTGTCGCCGACCGGTACGCGATACAGGGCGAGCATCGGGGCGAGCTCGCGGTAGAAGAAGTCGTAGCGCTCGTCGAAGGTCTGATCGGTCAAGACCAGGAAGCTCTCGAGCAGCTTACCGACGTCGGTCTCGTCGGAGTGCAGAAAACTCTGCAGTTTGCTCCTGAAGAGCGCCGACTTGGGAGCGTCGAGCTGGAGCAGGAGGTCTTTGACCTGCTTTGGTGCCTCCCGAGCCATTCGAGCGAGCTCCGGGTCGGTCGCTATCGTGACGCCGCGGCTGCTCCTGCCTTGCCGGATCCGGTCGAGGTCGCGCGCGGTCTCGAGCTTGACCTGCTCCTCGTACACGTAGCTCGAAAACAGAAAGCCACGCTGGCCCTCGGGGATGGGCTCACCCGCGACGATCGTCATGCGCTTGAAGGACCGGGCAAAGGCGCCTGGGTCCGTGCCGAGGTAGCGCAAAAATAGCACGTCCGCGTCCGTGGCGAGCGGGGCGATGCGGTTCTCGAGAAACTCGAGCGCGCCGAGCGGATCTCGATCGAACGCTGCCCAGAACTCGGGCGAGCCCGCGCGCGCGACGCTCGACAGCTCATCTGGGGGCAGGGAGCTGTCGGTCTGAAATTTCTTCGTGTTCTCGATGTCGCTCGAGAGCACGCCGATGATCTGGCGGACGCGCTCCTTCGCCGCGGCGTAGGCGACGTCGTGCTCCGGAGAAGGGCCCTGGCGCTGCCGCTCGTTGACGAGCTTGCGCAGCCCAGCGAGCGCCTGGTCGATGGTGTTGCCCGAGACGACCAGAGATTCGTTGATGCCCATCGGCACCACGCTCTTCACGTTCGGCACGGACTCGACGGTGGCCTTGACCTTGGCGAAGTCGGTGAGTGGATCGATCGCGTTCGGATCGAACGCGAATCCGCTCATCACGTCGACGTCCTCCGTCGAGCTCGACGAAAAGACCTGCACGTTGCCCGCCACGCTGTCGACGACACTGCGGCTCATGGCGCGATCGACACTGTCGAGCAGGCTCGTGCCGAGCACCACCAGGAACGCACCAAAGCCGATGATGCCGCCGAAGATGAGCGTCTTCGAGCCGCTCGCCCACAGATTGCGAAACGCGAGCTGGGCGACCACTCCGAACGTATCGATGACCGCTCTCACGACGTGCCCCCCACGCGCTTGCGAGGGAGGCGCTCACCCGTTTGCATGGGCTCGAGCTCCGCGAGCTCGGCCTGACTTGCCGCGTCGCTGTGGGCGCTCGCCGCGAGCCTGCCGTCGGCGAGGCGCACGATGGAGCTCGCGTGGCTCATCACGCGCGCGTCGTGGGTGGAGAATATAAAGGTCGTCTTCTCCGTTCTGTTCAGCTCCTTCATCAGATCGAGAATGTTCTGACCGGTGACCGAGTCGAGATTCGCCGTCGGCTCGTCCGCGAGCACGAGGCTCGGGCGGGTAACGAGCGCGCGCGCGATGGCGACGCGCTGGCGCTGGCCACCAGAGAGTTCATTCGGGCGGTGGCGGGTGTGCTCGCGCAACCCCACCCGGTCGAGCAGGGCGACGATGCGCTTTTGCCGCTCGCTGCCGGAAAGCCGTCCCTGCAGGAGCAGCGGCAGCTCGACGTTGCGGTAGACATCGAGCACGCCGACCAAGTTGAAGCTCTGAAAGATGAAACCGATGGTGTGCAGGCGCAGGCGTGTCAGCTCGCGCTCGCTGAGCTGTGCGGTGTTGTGCCCGGCCACCTCCACCGTGCCCGAGGTGGGGGTGTCGACACAGCCGACCAGATTGAGCAGCGTGGTCTTGCCGCTGCCGGATGGCCCTGCGATCGACAAGAACTCTCCCGCCTGCACGTCGAGGCTGACGCCGCAGAGCGCCGGCACGGCGACCTTACCGAGTAGGTAACTCTTCGTAGCATTCTTGAGCGAAACGATTGCGTTCATTCGGGTTGCGCACGCTCGGGTGACGCGCGGGGGTTGGGTGGAACGGATGTTGCCGAACCCTCGGTAGCGTTCGCGATGAATTCTGTCGGCGAGCACTGGACATATAGCGAACAATCATTCACGAGGCGTCGAAATTCAACAAGTGGGGACGTTTGCTCCGAGCGCTCACCTCATTGGTCATCGTTTCTGACGAAAGCGATTCACCAGGACCTCGGGGTGTTCGATGCGCGGCGATTGCGCGCACGCCTGGCTGCGCGCATTGTTCCACCGAGTCGCGCGCGAGCTCATTCGAGGGGCGCCCGAGCTTCAACGCGCTTCCACGACATCGGTTGCCAGAGCCCCGGTATCTGACGGCGAGATGCGGTCCGATTGTGACTGTTGCCACGGGACAACACGCCCGGAGCCATGAAGCGGAGACACATCTCCGATCAAACCGTTCAACTCGGCTGAGGGCTGAGGGGGACGCGTGGCGGTCAGCAATTGCCGTTATTGCCGGCGCTCGGACTTCGCCGGTGTCCCGAGCGGCTTGCTGCAAGTCGCCGCTCCGGTATAGACAGCACAGCATGATGAGCACGATGAAGGTGGCCTTCATTTGTCTGCCTGAACCCGGTCACGTGAATGCAACGCTCCGGCTCTGCTTTGAGCTCGAGGAACTCGGTCACGATGTGAGATACGTCTCATCGTCCGAGCAGACTGTGAACGTGTTCCTGGATCGAGGGCTGAAGGTCGTGCGCCCGCAGTTCAGCAAGGACGCGGCGGGCAATCCATTGGTCACCGCCCCTATCGGCCTGGAGGGCTTTGAGCCTGATGTAGCGCTGATCGATGCGGTCTACCCAGAGGCCACGATACTGGCGTGGAGGCAGGGAATGAGCGTCCTCCGGCTGTCGACGACGTTTTCGACGCGCTACAATCCGTCCCTACCACCGGTAAGCAGCACACTCTGCCCGACCGAAGATCCGAAGGACGCGGCCGCCTTTGAACAGGCTTGGGCATGCGAGTACGACCAGAACGTTCGGGGACCGTGGCTGACCGGGATCGTGGAGCTCGCCGCCGAGCTTGGCTTTCCACGGCAGTACGTCGACGACCGGTCAGCACTCGGCATCACTTGCCGCGTGCCAGAGCTAGTGCTGGCACCACGCGAGCTCGAGTTCGCTCACCCCGCGCAAGCCGATCAGGCGTTTGCTGGACCGTGCGTGCATCTCGAGCGACGCGAGACGGGCGGCGGATCCATCGCGTACCCGAACGACGGTGAACCGCTGATCTATTGCGCTTTCGGCACGCAGCACAGCCGCTACTCGGACGCGAGAGAATGGCTCGATCTCGTGCTCGGCGCAGCTCGGCAGTGCGAAGAGCTTCACTTCGTGATCTCTGCGGATCCGGCACTCTGCGGAGAACTTACACCGAATGTCCGGGTCTTCCCCTTCGTCCCGCAGCTCGAGGTCCTGCGGCGCGCGCGGCTCATGTTGTCGCACGGTGGCCTAAACAGTGTGAAGGAGGCCCTGTGTTGCGGTGTGCCGCTGTGCATCTTGCCGTTTGATATGGATCAGCCCGGCAACGCGGCGCGCATCAGCCACCATGGCTATGGATATGGCGTGCCATGGAAGGACACCTCTCGCGAGGCCTTGGCTGAGATCCTGAGGCGAGCCGTCCGCGATGTAGCCATGCGCGAGCGAACGCAAGCGCTTGGCGCTCGGCTCCGGGCTGCGCTCGAAGAACGACATGCCGCGCGGGCCTTCACTGCGCTCAGCGCGAGCGCCTTGGCAAGGGCGCGCTGAATTGCTGACTGTCGATTGCTGAAGAACGCGGGCCAAAGGCCCGGGCGCTGCTGCCGGAGGTCGGTGCATGGCAAGTAGCGCTCGTTTGCAGTCCGAGGCACCGGCGTCGAAGGAGAACTCGTGGCTAAGACTACCGATCAAGCTAAGACTGCCGATCAATTTGTGCGGCTGGTGCTCTGCAATCCTGAGGATGATTCAGAGCAGCTCGAAGTGGACTTTCGCCTGTTCGCGACAGATATCGCGCGGCGCTGGGGAGAGGTCATCGCGTTTCTGGACAAACATCGCGGCTACATAACGACCCCCGACCGCTTCTACAACTTCGCAGGCGATCCAAAGGGTGACCCTGAGTGGATCCGTCGAGAGCTCGAGCGCTGCATCGCCGGCATCAATCGCTGGGCGCCAGGCTTCGTCAACATGAAGCTCGGGCCAACGTTGACCCAGGAGACGATGAACGAGCTGCATGAGTACTTCGTTGACGGTGCCGGCCACCTAGAGAAGCGTGGCGCGCTGGAGGTGGTTGCGTCTGGGAAGCGCCTGGCTGAGCTGCGTCCGCTCATCGTCGATCGGGATAGGTGGCAGTTCTTTCTCGATTCCTTCAAGCGTTACGCTGGCGGTGACGCGGAGCAGTTGAACCTGGTCCAGGTCCTCGATGCTTTGGACGGACACCCGGAGTTCGGTCGCGTCCTGATTGCGATGCACGAGGCATTGAGCCCGACTCAGCAATATCTCGTGCAGCTCAATCAAGCCATTCACCGGTGGGAAGATCGGTGTGCCGTGCAGGCCTGCGAAGACGCACGCGGAGAAGGTTGGAAGTACTTTGTCATGAACTTCTTTCCGGCCGTGCCCCTCAGCTTGAACGATGACGACTACCAGTACTTTACCGTGCGCGACGTGTTTGGCCGTGTATACCTCGACGACATATCGGCCGGGAAATGTATCTGGGACGTATATCGCGATCAGGATCAGCAGATCGTGGGAGACCACTATAAGAACCTGAATGCATTCTGGGGCGATGCCCGCTTCTATTTCGGGCCGACGCACAGCGAAGAATTCACAGCGACGCGGATGGCAGAATTCTGGCAGTGGTTCGGTCAGAACGAGGGATTCTTGAACCAGGTGGGGTTCCGGCGGGGCGATCCAAAGATGACCATTGGGCGCTTGCCGGTCGCCGAGCTCGAGCGGCGCGGAGCGCTCGCCGGCGCGAGCGAAGGCGAGATCGTCGCCCTGCTGAGCCGATTCCAACATATCAAGCGCGCGCTGGTGGTGGACGCTGCGGGAGTGGAGTTGGAAACGGAAACTGCGCCTGCCGCGTCCTGGGCGCAAATGCTCGGCGGGCATCTTCGGTCCATTGAATCGAGCGCGCACCAGCAGACAGCGTGAGCGTCGCGCGTCCGGGAACACCCTGGACATGCATGGAAAGTCCGGCGCCAAGTAACATCGGGGCGGGCGCGTGCTGTGATGCCCTGATGCCTCGATGCCCTGATGCCTCGATGCCCTGATGCCCTGATGCCCTGATGCCGCCGCCGCGTCACGATCGGGGCCGCTGTAAGGAGTTCACGGACGAGCAGCTCCAGCTGTTGCCCGACATACGCGACGAGCACCCCTCCGCTTCGTACCCGTCATCCGGCGCACGTTGGTGGCGGAGGGGCGACTCGAGCCGGACGCCGTCTCGGGGAGCAGCGCCCGCCGCTTCTGACACGAGAAGGGGTTCGATTCGCGTTGCGGTCCGCGACACAGTCCGCCTTCGCTAGCAAGCCGAGAGGCCCCCGAGAGGCCCAGCGCCCTCTGACACCGTCGACGTGTGTCACGGCGCGGCTGTCATCGCCCCAGGTACCTGACCCCGCCACGGAGCAGCGAGCGAGCGCCGGCGGGGGGCCGGCGCTCGCGGGGCGGCTCTGGCTACGGGGCGGCCCTAGCTCCAGCCAAGTCCGGGTTGCCCTCAGTGGGGCGCCTCATCACTTCAAGGTGCCCCGGCATCGGCTGCCGGTGGGAACCGCGAGGTCGGGAAGAGGACGATAAAACTCTGGCTGGTGACAGGCTCAATGCTGGGGTCGGGAGGGATATCGGTGTACGTCGCCGCCAGGGCACCGGCCAGGACCGCCTCGTCTGCGTGGCCCTCGTCGAGGGGTTGGGTCTGGAAGGTGCCCGTGCAGCCGTACGCTTCGGATAGGGAGTGGCCGTGCTGGTCGTGAACGAGGACGTACTCCACCTTGAGCCGAGCGCAATCGACCGGGTCATCGTCGTCCACCCGGACCTCGTAGCTCACAGCGTCACCGAACTCGAACGGTTCTGTCCCTGTCGGCTTCACGAAAGTGAGCACCGCGGGCGAGTAGCCGACGATGATTCGAGCCGAGGCCGTGGCGGAGCGCCCGGTGGAGTCGACGACGCGCAAGGACGGGCGAAAGGAGCCGATTCGGTCGAAGGTCACGGTCGGGTTTGGCTCGGTGGAATCGACGACGCCGTCTGCGTCGAAGTCCCAAAACACGGAAATGGCGTCTCCGTCCGGATCCGTCGTGCCATCGCTCGAGAGCTGCAGGGTGACGGGCAGCGTGCCGAAGTAGGCGAGCTCGGGTGTTATCACCGGAACCGGCGTGAAGTTCCCGCGCACATAGTCGATGCGCGACAGCTGCGCGTTGGGATTCTCGATGAAGTAGCCGTCGCCGTACTCGAGCACGTACAGGGCGCCGTCGGGCCCGAACTCGGCGTCGATGGGGTTATCGAGCGCGATCGACGGTATCAGCCGGTTGATCGCAGCGAGCTCTCGCCGGCGCTTGCCGAGTCGGAACTCGAACAGCATGTCGCGCGACCACTCGTAGAAGAGCGGCACACCGTCGAAGTACTCGGGCCACTTGATCGTCGATGGGTTGTAGGGGTCGAAGTGATAGGCCGGGCCCGCCATCGGGGCTACGCCGTCCTCGCCGAGCTCGGGGAAAAGGACGGATGGGTCTGAGCCGTACCAGACGTTGGGCTGCTCGACCCTGGGCAGCTCCCGCAGTCCGGTGTTGTTCGGCGAGTCGTTGACGGGCGCGCTGCAGTCGAAGGGTTCGCCCGACGAGCCAGTCGCGAAATCGTAGTCGATGTAGGGAAGGTCAGGGGTTGCGCAGTAGGGCCAGCCGTAGTTGCCTGGCTTGCGGATGATGGTCCACTTGCCCTGGCCCGCGGGGCCACGCGCAGGGTCGGCGTCGGTCGCATCGGGGGAGTAGTCGGCGAGGTAGATGTTGCCGCTGCGGCGGTCGATCGCGAAGCGAAACGGGTTCCGCAAACCCATGGCGTAGATTTCGGGGCGCGTCCCCAGCCTACCCGGCTCGAACAGGTTGCCACCCGGGATCGAATAGCTGCCGTCCTCGTGGACCCGGATACGGAGCAGCTTGCCCCGCAGATCGTTCGTGTTGGCCGAGCTGCGCTGAGCGTCGTAGGCGGGATTGCGGCCGGGCCGCTCGTCGATGGCGGCCGAGCCGTTCGACTCATTGGAGGCCGTGTCGTCGCCAGTCGACAGATAAAGGTTGCCTCGTCGGTCGAAGTCGATCTGACCGCCCACGTGGCAGCACATGCCGCGGTCGACCGGGACGTCTAAAATGATCTGCTCGGTGTCGAGCGCGAGCGTGTTGTCGACGAGGCGGAAGCGCGAGAGCCGCATGACACCGCGAAAGCGAGCAAAGTCCGCGGCTGTGCCCGTAGCCGGCGCGGCGCCTTCGTTGACGTCGGGGGTCTCCGCGCTGTCGCGGGGCGTGTCGAGCGCCGGTGAATAATAGATGTAGACCCAGTGGTTCTCTTCGAACGCCGAGTCGATGGCGATACCCTGCAGCCCTTCCTCGTCGTGATCATAAACGGGGATGGTCGCGATTACGGTGTTGAAGCCGGTTGCCGGGTCGTGCATCGACACGCGCCCACGGCGCGCCGTGTGCAGCACCCTGCCGTCAGGCAAGACGGCAAGACCCATCGGCTCTCCTGGCGCGCTGTTCAGCGTGACCTTCTGAAAACTCGTTTCAGGTGGGGCGGCGGTCGCGTCGTTCCCGCCAATCGCGCTGCCAGCCTGGCCGCCAACGAGCAGCACCGCAGCACCGCCTGCTAGGAGTGATGGTGCTCTGCCCCAAACCCTGGTGCGCCGCTTGTCGTTGGCCGGCCGCGCCCTGTCACCTGTCGCCATGTCAGTGCCTCCTAGTGCTACCACCGCGTCGAGGCGGTGTGTTCTCCAGCGGACTTACCACGCCGAGCTGAATCACGCGTCCATCTTCGAGTTGATGGGATCCAGCGACTGCATTTCATTCACCGCGGCGTGTTTCGCGGTGAGAGCTCCACGAGCTCCGTTCTCGCGCTGGCGCCGGCACGAGCTGCCGTCAGCGGCTCGGAACACTTGGCGCGTTGTCACGTGGCAACAGAGCGCGAGTCTCTGGCTGATTGCCCGCATTGAAAGCTAGTGCGCGAAAGACCGCTGCATGGCTTGCTGCGACGCAGCCTCAAACAGGCCACCGATGAGCTCGGTCTGCAACGTTGAAAGTAGGCTCTCGCGTTAGGTCGGGCCTCGTGGCAGATACAGAGCCATGGTCTTCGAGCGTTTGACCCACGCCTTCGCGCAAGCTTGCGCCAGCCCCAATCAGATGTCGCCCGCGCAGTACTTCAGGATCGCGCTCGAGCTGCTTGCCCGAGCTCCGTGTCGGTTACTCATCGTCGGTGCCGGCAACGACACGGAGTTGTATGTCCGAGCCAACGCGCACGGACGTACTGTCGTCGTCGAGTGCCACTCAGATTGGCTGGACGGGATCCGCAAGCTCGACTGCGAGCCCGTGCTAGTGACTTACCGGACGCAGGTGAGACGGCCACCCCTCGAGCCGTGCTCGGTTCCCGACGGGATCCCAGCTTCGGTGCTAGAGGAAAAGTGGGACGTCATCCTCGTCGACGGACCCGAAGGCTGGCGCCCGGACGCTCCCGGGCGCCAGCAAAGCGTCTTCCTGGCCTCACAGCTGGCGCGCGCAAACACGGTGGTATTCTTGCACGACTATGAGCGCTCTCTGGAGAGGGCCTTCGCGGAGAAGTACCTGAAAGCGCCGGACGAGATACACGGGGAGAAGCGGCTTCTGGCCGTCTTTCGGTACAGTGAACCATCCAGCTCGTAGACGGCCACCAAGGCCCGGCGACTCCTGACGCGAGCGTGGGACGCAACGCGCCAAGGGCGCGTCCCGAAGGGGACGAAAGTAGGCGTCGAAGGCAAAGCCCCGCAGGGGACCTGCCGGGCTGAATGAGGCTACGAGCCTCGTGAGCCGGCCGCACGCTACCTGTACGGTGATGGGGTCGGTGAAGCGTTTACCCTGTACGACCGCGCCGCTCGGGCCCGCCCTGCTGCCAGCGGTGACGCCGGGCCGACGCGCCACGAACGTCACCGGTGGCGGCAGCTCCCCCGGCGCGTGCACGCTGCCGCCGGGCGCGCGTGTGCGCAACGAGCCGTAGCTCAGTCGCCTGAGCCCCTGCGCACACGCGCCGCATTCCGTTCGGGTAGTGGCGCGGGCACGTCAACGGCCCGGACAATCCGGGCCACCTCAAACGGGACTGGGACCCTCTCCGATGAGTTCCTCGAACTTCTTTAGTTGTTCGGTGGTGCCCGTGATGTTGTTCACGAAGAAGTACTTAATCTCGTGCAAGACATCGCTCGAGGTCAGAATCCGCGAGGCGGTCTCGGGCGAGTAGGTCCCGTCCAGAATGTCCGCTACGAGTCGAGACAGCGCTGGAGAAAGCGGCTGCGACGCTGCCAGCAGTAGATCGAAATGGCTCTGAGGAGAGATGTTGCCATGGTTGATGACGTAAATGTAGTGCGTCGGCAGCACGTGAGGGTAAACCCGGTTGTTCTCCACCAACGCCTTGGTGAAGTAGGTGTCCTCCATGCGATTTCTTGCTGGGTAGCGCACGTCAGCCGTCAGCGCATCCCTCCTGCAGAGGATCGAGCTTTCCCACAGCCGAAGATGCGAGAAGTAGGCGGTTCGTTTGCTGGCGTCGAAGATGAGCCGATTGGTCATTATTGACGCCGATTGGTGAGTGCTGAGTACAGCGCTCAGCTGGTCGCGAATGCGATCGGCGTGGTACCAGTCGTCGTCGTCCCATTGGCAAAAGTATTCGCCGGAGCTGCGCTCGATCGAGAGGTTCCGCCGTTCCCCGAGCGTCAGCTTCGGCTTATCGTCGACTTGATGCCACTTGATCTCCGGGTGCGCAGCATAAGCCTCGCGCAGCGACGGCGTCGACGAGTCGTCTGATTCGTACTGGATGATGAGCTCCTTGTTTGGGTAGCTCTGGGCCAGGAAGCATCCGATGGCTCGCTTGAGAACATGAACTCTGTTGCGCGTTACACAGACGCAAGAGACCAGCGGTGAACCGTCTTTCATGGGTGCCCTCCAAGAGATGCGGCGTGTTGATGCGAACGTATGGTCGCGCGCAGCGCCGAGTCAAGGTGCTTTGCCTGTGCGCTCGTTGACGATCGATGAGAGCGAATGAGCATGGGTAGTCAGAGCCGTGCACGTGATCATCTGCGTCGAGCTCACCCGCCTGTGCCGGCGGCGGCGAGACACACGAGTCGATCGCGCCTTTCGACGCATGCTGACCGACACGGTGAGAAATCAGCTCACTGTGCGGCGCTCACCGTTGGGTGCCCCGTGCCCCGCCATGCTTTAGTCAGTGATAGAGTTGAAGCGGCAAGTTCTCGTCGAGGTTGCTGCCGCCGTCGTGCGAGGGCTCTGCCGAGCGGGCCTCGCTGAGCGCGCGGCAACACGCGTCACGCTACAGGTTCCAAGATGAATACGCAGGTCATGGCTCTCAAGGACGCCTTCAAAAGGGCCTTTCGGATCGGTGCATCGCTCAACACGGAACAGGTTCTCGGGCGCGACGCGCGCGGCGCGGCCATCGTGAGGCAGCACTACGACAGCATAACCCCCGAGAATCTGCTCAAGTGGTCGAACGTGCACTCGACGCCCAATGGCTTCGAGTTCTCGGCAGCGGATCGCTATGTCGACTTCGGGGAGGAGAACGGCATGTTCATCGTTGGCCATACTCTCGTGTGGCATCGAGACGTTCCGGAGTGGGTGTTCAGGGCCGGTAACGAGCCGCTGGGTCGCGATCGTGTCCTCGCTCACATGCGGCACCACATTTCGACCGTCGTTGGCCGGTATAAGGGCCGCATTCACGGTTGGGACGTCGTCAACGAGGCCCTCAACGGTGATGGGACGCTACGCCGGTCACCCTGGCTCAACGCGCTCGGGGAGGACTACGTCGCTCACGCATTTCGCTTCGCGCACGAAGCCGACCCCTCGGCTGAGCTGTACTACAATGACTTCGCTCTCGAGCCGCCGAAGCTCGATGGTGCCGTCGCCTTGGTACGGCGGCTCGTCGCCGAAGGCCTCCCGATCACCGCGGTTGGTGTGCAGCATCACGATAAGCTGCACTCGCCAACGATTCCCGAAGTCGAGGCCACGATCGAGGCATTCGCCGGTCTGGGCCTGAAGGTCATGATCACCGAGCTCGATGTCAACGTCCTGCCACCGGTGCCGAACCAGGCGGGCACCGCTAGGAAGCCTGATCCGTCGTTGAACCCCTACGTGGTGGGCCTTCCCGACGACGTCGGACAAGCGCTGGCGAAACGCTATGCCGAGCTGTTCGCGACGTTCCTTCGCTATCGAGATGTGGTGTCGCGTGTTACGTTCTGGAATGTCACAGACGGGGATTCGTGGCTCAACGACTGGCCCGTTCTCGGCAGAACATCGCATCCCCTTCTCTTTGACCGCGTCGGCCAACCCAAGGCGGCCTTTTTTGCAGTGCTGGAGCAGGCAAGGGCCGCGTTGGGCTGAGCAGACGAACCCGCACACGACGAATGGCGTCTTGGCGGTTCAAATCCGCCGCGCGTTCCGGCGACCGATCACAGTATGAGTGCGAGCTTGTTGCCACGTGGCAACGGCCACCGCGTAGGCCTCGCCGCGCTCCCGCCCTATGCCCGGTGCTCGCTCCTCGAGAACCGCGCAACGGGTGCGGTGGGCCAGTGGTGCCGTGGTGGAGACCAGTCTGCGCTCACAAAGAATCGCGAAGCGAACATCGTAGCCGATCGGCGCGCTAGAAGCGTGACCGTCGGAGCTTGCGCCTCCACCCAGGAGCGCGCTCTAGCGCCGCCTTCACGTTGCGAGGAATGGGTGAGACGTGCAGCTAGGTGGCCTTGTGTCCTGTGCGCTGCCACTCCGGTATGGCGCAGAGGGCATTCGGATGACGGTGCCGTTGAGCGAGCGTCGACAGACGCTGCGACATACAGCGCCCGAACTGCGCAGAGAGGGGAAGAGGCAGCATGAGGCGCAGAGGAGCATCGCGATGCATGAGCGCAGAGGAGCATCGGTGTAACAGCGCAGGCGCTGAGGTGGAGGTGAACGCGCGGACGGTGAGAATGGCGCCACGGGCGCATCGTTTGTCGTTGCAGGGCAATGGTGCTCTGGCTTACCGTCATTTGAATCGAGGCCTTGGGGGCCACGGTCATCGGTGGTCCTTCACTCGTGAGTGAAGAGAGAGACGCCCGTGAGTAGCAGTGTCGTGAAGAACCGGGCAGAGCCCATCGTGTACTTGTTCCCCGGACAAGGCTCGCAGTTCCGCGGCATGGGAAGGGAACTGTTCGAGGGCAACGCGGTATATCGGGCCGCCATGCTACGCTTGGATGACGTGTGCCAGGGCCGATTGGGCCATTCGGTGGTCGAGGAGATCTACGCGGCGAGAAATGCCAATGCTCCCTTCGTTCGGACGCTGCATACGCATCCGGCCATCTTCATGACCGAGTATGCGCTGGCCACGGCCCTGAGTGAACGCGGTGTCGCGCCGGATTATTGCGTGGGCGCGAGCCTCGGGGAGTTTGCTGCAGCGGTCATCGCGGGCGCGTTGCCGGTGCGGCTGGCGCTCGATCTGGTCATCAGCCAAGCGCAATGCCTCGAGGCGCATTGTGCACAGGATGGTGGCATGTTGGCGGTGCTCGACGATTCTGCGCTCTATTCGAAGACGCCGAGCATGTACGAGAACAGTGAGCTGGCGGCCGTGAACTCTCGAGGCCACTTCGTGCTTGCGGGGGCCCAAGAGGGCCTACGCCGTGTGGCCGCGTATTTGGAGCAAAGCGGTAGGGCCTACCAGGCGCTGCCGGTCGTATTGGGCTACCATTCGAAGCACATCGAGCCTGCGAGTCGCGCGTTCCTCGACGTGCTGGAGCGAACGCCCGAGCTGAGCCAGCGTCCAACCCCCAGCCCTACCGTCGGATTGATGTCGTCGCGACGAGGGGGCGCGGTCCACGAGCTTTCGAGAACGCATTTCTGGGAGGTTGCAGCGGGTCCGATGTACTTCCGCGAAGTGGTGGCTTCGCTCGAGCAGCGGGGCGCGCACCGCTACGTCGATCTCGGTCCGTCGAGTGCGCTGTCCAATCTGGCGAAGCTCAATCTGCATCCGGATTCGAAGTCCAAGGTGTACCCGATCATGTCGCAGTTCCGCGGCGAGCTCTCGAAGTTCGAAGGGCTTCATGCGGCGCTCGGGCAGGGGCTGCCGGCAAGGGCCAACGATGAGGCGAGCGGGAACGATGAGCGATGACGAGCATTGCGAGGTGGCGATCGTTGGAATGGCCGGCCGCTTTCCGGGCGCCGCCAACTGCGACGAGCTTTGGAGTAATCTGAAGGCGGCACGAACATCCATTCAGATCGTGCCGCCCGAACGCTGGGACTGGCGCGCGCACGTGGGAGAGGCACGGCCCGGTGCCAGCACCAACACCAGCACCAGCAAGTGGGGCGGTTTCATCGCCGATGCAGACGCCTTCGATGCGAGCTTCTTTGGCATCTCGGGAAAAGAGGCTGCGGCGATGGACCCGCAGCAGCGGATCATGCTGGAGCTCTCGTGGGCGTGCCTCGAGGACGCCGGAGTTTGCCCATCGACGCTGGCTCGCAAGAACGTGGGGGTATTCGTTGGGGTCTTCAACTTCGATTATAAGGAGCTGCGGGAGCGGGCGGCGAACGCTGCGATCGAAGCGCACCACTCGACGGGAACGGCGACAGCCGTAATTGCCAATCGCGTCTCGCATTTCTTCGACTTGAGGGGCCCCAGCCTGCCCTTCGACACGGCGTGCTCGAGCTCGCTGAGCGCGATGCACGCTGCCGTGCAGTCGATCCAGCGACGCGAGTCTGAGATGGCTCTGGTTGCGGGAATGAGTTTGCTGCTGACGCCGACGCGGCACATCTCGTTCTCGAAGACTGGCATGCTCTCGCCCACAGGGTCTTGCAAGACGTTTGACGCGTCCGCAGACGGGTACGTACGGGGCGAAGGGGCGGGTGTCCTGCTGCTCGAGCCTCTCGAACGTGCGCTGGCAAACGGGCACGATGTCATTGGCATCGTCAAGGGGACGGCCGTCAATCACAGCGGGCGCACGCATACGCTCACCTATCCGAATCCCGAGGCCCAGGCCGATGTGATCACCCAAGCGCTCGAGCGCGCAGGTGTGGAACCGGGGGCTATCAGCTACGTGGAGGCGCATGGTACGGGCACCCCCAAAGGCGATCCGATCGAAGTCCAGGGCTTGCTTCGCGCATTCGCGTGCGGTCGTAGCGGAGAGCAGGGGCGGGTCGCTCATTGCGGCCTCGGTTCACTGAAGCCGAACATTGGTCACCTCGAGTCTGCGGCTGGCATCGCTGGCGTCATCAAGGTGTTGCTGATGATGCGCCACGCGGAAATGCCCCGGCAAGCGAACTTTCGCGAGCTCAACCCGAGGATCACGCTCGACCGGTCGCCGTTCTATGTCGTCGAGCGATCACGGCCTTGGCTAACATCGCGCGATGATGAAGGGCATGAGCAGCCTCGGTGTGCAGGCGTGAGCTCCTTCGGGTTTGGCGGCACCAACGCACACGTCGTGCTGCAAGAGGGGCCGCGGCGTCGTGACAGCATCTCGGCAGAGCCGTGCTTCGTGATCGCGCTGACGGGCAAGTCGGAGGCGGCGTTGCAGCGGGTCGTGCGTGGCCTGGCGGCTTGGCTGAGGGACGACGCCGGTCAGCATTCGCTGCGAGACATCAGCTGGACGCTGCTGACCGGGCGCGAGCATCTCAAATTCCGGGCGGCCTACGTCGTGACGAGTTTGGATGACCTCGCGGCGTGCCTCGAAACGGAGGCGCCGACGCACGCGACGGCCTCAGAAGGTGACGTCTGCGATCGGAGCGAAGGCGCCGCTAGCAGACGTCCGGTCGACTTCGCGCAGCTGCGGGGATTGGCGACCGATGATGGTGTCGCCTACCATGGCGCCTTGCGTGTTCTCGCCGCGCGCTACTTGGCGGGAGAAGATCTCGACTGGGCGGGTCTGTTTGAGGACGCCCGCCCCGCCTCCCTCGTTCACCTGCCGACGTACCCATTCGAAAGGAGCCGCTACTGGCTACCGACGTCAGAGCCGCTCGTCCAACCAAGTCTTGAGCTCGGGGCGGACGAGGCGGCTGCTCCAGCGGAAGGCGAAGCCGCAACGACGGCCGTCCACGACTATGCGTTTGACGGGACCGAACCCTTCTTCACGGAGCACGTGATGAACGACAGCCGTGTGTTGCCCGCGGCCGTTCAACTCGAGCTCGTGCGGGTGGCGATTGAAGCCAGGAGCAAGCGCGGCGCGCGAGCGGAGCTGCGCAATGTGGTATGGGTGAGGCCGGTGGTCAGCACCGGCCCGAGTGGCTTGAAGCTGCAAGTGACGGCCGCCGATACGGGCGAGCTGCGCTTTCAGCTCGAGTCCGACTCTCGCGATGCGGAGCGGGCAGTTCATACGCAGGGTGGTGCAGCGCTCTCGGCGGCCGCTCCGGTTGAGCGGGTCGATATCGATAGCCTGCGGAGCGAGCTCGTCGCGGCGACGTTCGGCGCCGAGTTCATTTACGGCCGCTTCCTGCGGCTCGGCATGGCATACGGCCCGGCGTTTCAGGGGCTCGTCGACGTGTACGTCAGCGGCGGGCGAGCCCTGGCGCGCCTGGCGGAGCCGGATGCGGCTCGTTCAACCTGGCCGGACGCTTGCTCGCCGGAGGCAGCGCTTCCTCCTGCCACCCTCGACGCGGGGTTCCAGGCCGCCATTTGTCTGTTGCTCGAGCAGCGACGCGTCGAGGCCATCGATGGCACGCCGATCGTTCCGTTTGCCGTCGAGCAGTTTCGCGTATCTGGCGTTCACGGCGCCGCCCGCTGGGCCATTGTTCGCCATGCGGCCAGTGGCGCGCCTGCGCCCGCGCCTGCCAAGCTGGACATCGACTTGTGCGCCGAGCACGGCGAGATTGTGGCGGCATTGCGCGGGGTAACATTCCGCAGCAGCTCGAGGGTGGCTCGCACGGAAGCGAAAGCGGGCTCGACGCTGATCATCGAGCCGCATTGGGCACGGAAAGTGCCGACCCCTGGCACGGAGTGCCACCCCATGCGCCACATCGTCCTCGCGTGCACTCCCAGCGCGGCGTTCATCGAAGCCGCGGCCGGCGTGGGGGTCGAGTTCGTCTGCCTGGGCACACTGCACACCGACCCAGCCGGGCGGTTCAGTGACTATGCGACGTCCGTCTTCGCTCGGCTCCGTGATGTGAGCGGCCAGGGCCGCCAACGCACGATCGTGCAGGTTGTGTCGACGACGGAGGGCGATGATGCGCCGGCTTGCGCCATCTCGGGCCTGCTTCGCACGATCAACGCCGAGCACCCTCAACTCAGCGCCCAGTGGGTCGGCACGGACAGCTGGAGCGACCCTCATGCGCTCTGGCGCCGCCTCGTCGAAGATGCTCGGTGCCCCGAGGACCGCGAGATCTGGTATCAGGCGGGCCAGCGCTGGGTGAGGGCTTTCCGCGAAGCGACTTTTGGCGCGCAGCACGGCTCGAGCTGGTGGACGGACGGTGGCGTGTATCTGCTCACCGGTGGCGCCGGTGGCATCGGGCGCCGGCTCGCGCGGCACGTGGTCCAGAAGGTGAAGCGCCCCACGCTCCTTCTCGCGGGTCGCTCTCCCCAGAATGAGGCCATCGCCGCGCTGCTCGCGGAGCTCCGGACGCTCGGGGGCGAGTGCCAGTACTTGCAGGCCGATGTCACCCAGCGCGATCAAGTCGAAGCGATCGTTCGCGGCATCGAGGCGGAGCGTGAGCAGCTGAACGGTATCATCCATTGCGCCGGTGTGCTGCAGGATGCCTTCGTGCGCAGCAAGCGGCCCGAGCAGTTCGAGCAGGTCTTGGCGCCAAAAGTGGCTGGGGTCGTCAATCTCGATGAGGCAACCCGCCATCTGTCTCTCGACTTCTTCGTTCTATTCTCGTCTGCCGTCGGTTGGTTGGGAAATCCTGGTCAGGCCGACTACGCTGCCGCTAACGCCTTCATGGACGCCTATGCCGTCCATCGGGAACGGTTGAGGCGGGCGAAGCAAAGGAGCGGTCGGACACTGTCGATGGCCTGGCCGCTGTGGGCAGATGGTGGAATGGAGATAGGCCATGCTGCCCAGGAGGCGCTGGCGCGCCGTCTGGCATCGGGAGCCATCGGTTCTGCGGAAGCCTTCCTGGCATTCGAGCGCAGCGCCTCATCAACGCATTCGGAGTTGATCGTCTTGAGAGCTGATAAGTCGCGTGTTGCGGGTAGCTGGAATCTCGTGGAGGACGCCGATGCATCTCGTTCGCTCGAGACCACTTCTTCGAACGAGCATGAAGGGGGCGATGTCGACGCCCTGTGCGAACGCACCGTGCCGGCGTTGCTGGAAATCGCTGCGAGGCTGCTCGAGGTGAAGCGCGACGATGTCGACCCAGATGCACACCTCAATGACTACGGGTTCGACTCGGTCACGCTGACCGAGCTGTCCAATACTCTCAGTCAATCGTTCAGCATCGAGCTGTCGCCGCCGATCTTCTTCGAGTACCCGACGCTGCGGCAGGTTGCGCGTTTTCTGGCTGAGCAGCACGGTCGCTCGCTGTTGCCTCACCTCGGGGCCGCGAGGCACGGGGAGCTCGAGCCGCAGCCAGAGCCCGCGCTCGAGCGTTCGGGTGCGCGGGCTTCCCATGGGTCGGCAGCGGTGCCCGAGCGCTCTGCAGATGTGCGACGAGCATCGCAGGCTGCAGCGCCGAGCGCGGTCGAGGCTGTCGCCATCGTCGGGCTGAGTTGCCGCTTTCCGCAAGCCAAGGATGTCGCCGAGTTCTGGGAGGTCTTGCGTCGAGGAAAAGACTGCATCACCAATATGTCCGACAGCCGCCGAGAGCTGCAGCCAATGCGCGTCGCCGGGATGGCGGGAGATCAGCGCGCGCTGCAATGGGGCGGGTTCATCGACGGCATCGACGAGTTTGATCCATTCTTTTTTGGCATATCGCCGCGCGAGGCGGAGACGATGGATCCGCAGCAGCGTTTGCTGTTGGTGCATGCCTGGAAGGCGATCGAGGACGCCGGCCATGCCCCCTCGAGCCTTTCGGGGACGAACACGGCCGTCTACATCGGGATGACCAGCAGCGGCTACGAGCGGCTGATCCTGGCCGCCGGACGTGGTGTGGACGGGAGCTTTTCGACCGGCACCCTGCCGTCGATGGCACCCAATCGGTTGAGTTTTCTGCTCAATTTGAGCGGCCCGAGCGAACCGATCGACACGGCTTGCTCCAGTTCGCTGGTCGCCGTGCACCGTGCGGTCAACGCCATTCGTGCCGGTGTGTGCGAGATGGCGATCGCCGGCGGCGTGAACATGCTGATTACTCCCGAGCCGTTCGCGAGCTTCAGGGAGGCGGGCATGTTGTCGGAGGACGGTCGCTGCAAGACGTTCTCGAGCCTGGCAAACGGCTACGTGCGTGGCGAAGGCATCGGCATCCTGCTGCTCAAGAGGCTGAGCTCTGCGCAGGCGGCGGGAGATCGAATCTACGCCGTGATTCGGAGCAGCGCGGAGAACCACGGCGGGCGAGCGAACTCGCTCACGGCGCCGAGCCCGAGGGCACAAGCTGACTTGGTGCGAGCGGCGTACGGCGCCGCGGACATCGAACCGCGCAGCGTGGGATACATCGAAGCGCATGGCACCGGAACGCCGCTGGGCGATCCGATCGAGATCAACGGGCTGAAGGCAGCGTTTGAGCATCTGTATGCAAGGGCGGGCAGGCCCGCCTCTGCCGGGCCCCATTGCGGCTTGGGCTCTGTCAAGACGAACATCGGTCACCTCGAGTACGCATCCGGCGTCGCTGGCCTGATCAAGGTCCTGTTGCAGTTGGAGCACGGAACGCTCGTCGAGAGCCTACATGCCGAGACCATCAACCCCCATATCCAGCTAGATGGCAGCCCATTCTACGTGGTCCGTGCCCCGACGGAATGGCGCGCGCCGCTCGACGGAGACGGGCGGCAGCTGCCGCGGCGAGCCGGTGTCAGCTCGTTTGGCATCGGGGGCGTCAACGCGCACGTGGTGCTGGAAGAGTACGTCGCGCCGCACGCCGAGCTGGCTCGGGTGGAGGCTCCTGGCGCCGAGGCGTTGATCCTGCTGTCGGCAAAGAGTTCCGGTGCGTTGGGCGAGCAGGCACGCGGGCTGCTCGAGTTCCTGAGCGATGACCGTGGCGCTTCGACTGAGCTCAGGGCGTTGGCCTACACCCTGCAGGTGGGGCGTGATGCCTTTGACGAACGCTTGGCGCTCATCGTCACGTCGATCGATCAGCTGCGCGACGCGCTGCGCAGTTTCATCGCCGGCTCCGAGCCTGGACCGGGAACATTTCGAGGAAGCGCCAAACAAAGCCGTACGGTGCTTGCCGGGCTGGCAGACGACGAGGAAATGGCAAAGGTCGTCGATGGCTGGCTCGGGAAGAATCGCTTTGGCAAGGTGCTTCAGCTCTGGACCAACGGTCTGAATATCGATTGGAGCCGCTGGTATTCTGGTTCGGCGCCCAGCCGGCTGCACCTCCCCACATATCCCTTTGCTCGTGAACGCTATTGGGTGTCGGGGGCCGGGCTGAATGTCTCGACCCAGGCGGCCTCGGCTTGGCGCGAGCCGAGGGGACGGCACCCGCTGTTGCACGTCAGCGACGTTGCTGCTGGAGCGCAACACCACGCAAGCACGTTTCGCGGCGACGAGTTCTTTCTGAGAGACCACGTGGTGCAGGGGCATAACGTGATGCCCGCTGCCGCGTTCTTGGAGATGGCGCGCGCGGCCATCGAACTCGCCGCGGGTGAGCAGCAGGAGGGGCCGAATCGTGTCGCGTTGGAGCACGTGGTGTGGTTGCGCCCGTTCGTTTGGACCGCAGAGGCCGCTGCCTTGCAGGTCGACGTGGCCCCGGCCGAAGCGGGAGTGCTGAGCTTCGAAGTATACACCGAGGTCGGCGGGGAGCGCCTGGTCCACAGCCTCGGACGCGGCACCGTCCGACACGGCTTGGCACGGCCGAACCTGCCGCTCGCGGCGCTGCGGGCCGAGTGCGCCCGTCGGATCGATCCCGACACGTGTTATGAGGCGCTCGCTGCGACGGCAATCGAATACGGCCCAGCGCAGCGTGCGTTGGCAGAGGTCTTCGCGGGCGACGGCCAACTGCTCGCCAGGCTTTCCCTGCCGAATGACCTGCGATCGACGTCTGCAGCGTTCGGGCTGCACCCGAGCCTGCTGGACGCCGCGTTTCAGGCATCCGTCGGATTTCGGCTGGGCGAGGGCGCAACACAGCAGGCGGCCTGCGCGCTGCCCTTCGCTGTCGACGGCGTCGACATCTACGCCGCCAACGACGTGGAGATGTGGGCTTGGCTTCGGTGGAGCCCCCGTGAGTCGGGCGGCACGGAGAAACTGCAGATCGACGTGTGCGACGCGGCGGGTCGGGTCAGCGTGAGCCTCCGCGGATTCGCGGTTCGAGAGTTCGGGTCGATGGCGCCTTCGGGGCGTTTCGCCGGCGAGTCCTCGAATGTGCGGCCCGCGGCGCAAGAGCACTTGCTAGCGCCGACGTGGGACGTGGCGCGAGTCGACGAAGGCGAGCATTCGCGCGCAAGCCGCGTCCTGGTGGTGGGCGGCAGCGAGGCGGAGCGTCGATCGCTGCAGCGCGAGCTCGGCACCGCGAGCGTGTTCGAGGTCGCTCCCGAGCAGGGATCAGGCGAGATGGGTCGCCGACTCGTGGAGTCGGGTGGGGTCGAGCACGTGTTCTGGCTGTTGCCCGCGGCACGCCCGCTCGAGCTCGACGATGACTCGTTGCTCGAGGCTCAGGAACGCGGCCTGATGCTTTGCTTCGGGGGCATCAAAGAGCTGTTGCGGCGCGGCTACGGCGCGACGCCGCTGGCGATGACCGTGGTGACCGAGCAGAGCTTGCCCGTGTTCGACGCCGAGCCGATCGATCCGACGCATGCCGGCGTTCATGGGCTGTTCGGATCGCTGGCTAAGGAGTACCCGAACTGGAGGATCCGGATCGCAGATGTCGAGGCCGGGATGGCGCTTTCCTGGCAGGCGTTGCTCAACCTTCCGTTTGCTGCCGGCGCGGAGCCGTGGGCACAGCGCGGCGGCGAATGGTTCCGACCCCGGCTCGTGACGTACCGACCGATGCCGCGTGCGGCGTCGCTCTACCGCCAGGGCGGAGTCTATGTGGTGATCGGCGGCGCGGGCGGTATCGGCGAGGCCTTCAGCGCCGACATCATCGTCCGTCATGGCGCCCGAGTGGTCTGGATTGGTCGCCGTCCGTTGGACGCTGCCGTGCGAGCCAAGCTGGCCGCACTGGGCGCGCACGGGCCGATGCCACATTACATCTCGGCCGATGCCACGGACCGTGAAGCTCTGGACCGAGCTCGTACGGAGATCAAGGCGCGCTACGGACAGATCCACGGCGTCGTGCACTCGGCGATCGTGCTTGCCGATCAGGCACTAGCCAACATGTCCGAGGCCCGCTTCCGACAAGCCCTGGACGCCAAGCTCGCCGTGAGCCTTCGATTGGCGCAGGTCTTCGCGCGGGAGAGCTTGGATTTTGTCGCATTCTTCTCTTCGATGCAGTCGTATTTGAAGGCACCCGGCCAGGGCAACTACGCGGCGAGCTGCACGTTCCAGGATTCATTCGCCCGGGAGCTGGGACGGCATTGGCGCTGCCCAGTCAAGGTGATGAACTGGGGCTACTGGGGAAGCGTGGGGGTCGTCGCTTCCCCGGTGTACCGCGAGCATTTGTCGCGCCTCGGGTTCGGCTCGATAGAAGCGGCTGAAGGCATCGCGGCACTGGAGACGCTGTTGTCGAATCCAGTGCCGCAGCTGGCGTTCTTCAAGGCCGGCGAATCATTCGCGCTACCCATTGTGGACGTCGCCGAGTCAACCGCATGCGCGCCGGATGCGTCGATGGTTGACGTCCCAGCGATCGCGGCAGCGGATGCCGAGTTGGTGGCAAGCGTCGAAGCTCTGAGAAGCGATACAGTGCCCGTGACCCGCGAGGTGGACGCGGGGCTGCTCCGAGTGCTTGCCGCGCAACTCCGTGCCGTGCGCGACGAGCAGGCCGTCTCGAGCGTCGCAGCTCGGCACCAGCGCTGGTACACGGAGAGCCTCGCGCTGGTGGCGCGCAGCCTGAACGGAAAAGCGATCACTGTGCAGGACGCTCTTCGGGATTGGGAGGCGCGAAAGGCAACCTGGCAAGGTCGCCCGTGGGTTCTCGAGAGAGCGCAGCTGGCCGAAACGATGTTGCGGGCCTTGCCTGAAATCCTGTCTGGGCGGTGCTCCGCCACGGAGTTGATGTTTCCAGATTCGTCGCTGAGGCTCGTGGAGCCGGCGTACAAACACCACCCCCAGGCCGACTTCTTCAACGATTGCGTCGCGAAGACGACGGCGGCCTATGTGCGCGCCCATGTCCAGAAAGGGGGAGGCCGGCCGCTTCGGTTGCTCGAAATCGGGGCAGGTACCGGGGGAACGAGCGAGGCCGTGCTGCAGAGTATCGCGCCGCTGAGCCACGCGATCCAAGAGTACGCCTACACAGATGTGTCGCAGGCGTTCTTGCAGCATGCGCGGCGCGCGTACGGCTCGGCCCACGCTCATCTGCGGCCAGTGCTGCTGGACATCGAGCAGTCGTTCGCAGGTCAAGGTTTCGAGCCGGGCAGCTACGACGTCGTGATCGCCGCGAACGTGCTGCACGCCACACGCGACATGCGCGCCACTCTGCGCAACGTGAAGGCGGCGCTCCGCAAGGGCGGGATGCTGGTGGTGAACGAGATCATCGAGCATTCGATCTTCACACACGTGACGTTCGGGCTGCTCGATGGGTGGTGGCGTCACACCGATGGCGAATTGCGCTTACCGGGTGGTCCGGCGCTGAACGTGGGCACCTGGCAGCGCCTTCTGACGCAAGCTGGCTTTGCTCCCGTGCTCCTTCCTGCGGCGTGCGCGCACGACTTTGGCCAGCAGGTTCTGGTGGCAGTGAGCGACGGACGATTGCGAAGCGTAGAACGGCAGGGCGCGTCCACAGCAGTGAAAATCCCGAGCGGTCGCCAGGTAGTGTCCGCTCCAGCACCGCGCGGCGGACCTTCGCGAGGCCATGAAGAGCCATCCGTCGAGCTCGAGCATCGAGTGAAGGAAGTAGTCATCGAGGCGCTCTGCGAGTCGCTCAAGGTCCCGCCGGACGCGATCGACACCGAAGAGCCGCTGGCTGACTACGGAGTCGACTCGATCACGGGCGTGCATTTGGTCCGATCTCTCAATGAAAGGATGAAGATCGAGCTTGAGCCGACCAGCATCTTTGACCACGGTTCTGTCGATCGGCTTGCGGCCTACATCGTCGTACGCTTCGGCGATCGCAATCTCTTTCAATCTCGTTCGTCCGCGTCGGAGGCCGGCACCGTGGCTTCGAGCGCCCCCAGGGAAGCTCCAGGCAACCCTTCCCATGCGCTCGCGAACGGCGTCGAGCAACGCGCGGCGAGGCTGCCCGCCATCATCGACTCCCTGGGTCTCGGGAGGCCGGCGCCGGGGCGGTCCGATCGAGAAGCGATCGCCATCGTGGGCATGAGCGGCCGTTTCGCGCGGGCACGCGATCTCGACGAGCTCTGGCAGCACATCGCGAACGGCGCGGACCTGATCGAGCCCGCCTCGCGTTGGGACCTCAGGGCGGCATGCGCCGAGGCTGGCGTTGACCCGGCCTCGGTCTGCCCAGTCGGCGGGTTCTTGCGAGACATCGACCAGTTCGACCCAGACTTCTTCAAGATCTCGGGTGCCGAAGCGAACTACATGGATCCGCAGCAGCGGCTGTTCCTCGAAGAATCATGGAACGCGCTGGAGAATGCCGGCTATGCGGGCGTCGGCACTCCCCGCTGTGGTGTGTACGTGGGATGCAGCGCTGGCGACTATCAGCGGCTGTTCGGGCCCGATGTTCCCGCGCAGGCGTTCTGGGGCAACGCGAGCTCGGTCATCCCTGCGCGCATCTCTTACTATCTGAACCTGCAGGGCCCGGCGATTGCCGTTGACACGGCCTGCTCGAGCTCGCTCGTCGCGATTCATCTCGCCTGCCAAGCGCTGCGGAGCAACGAAGTCGAGCTGGCGCTTGCCGGCGGCGTCTTCGTGCAAACCACGCCGGCGTTCTACCTCGCCGCCGGTCGCTCCGGGATGCTGTCGCCGACGGGACGCTGCCACTCGTTCGACGAGCGCGCCGATGGTTTCGTGCCTGGAGAGGGCGTCGGCGTCGTCGTGTTGAAGCGACTGTCGGAAGCGCTCCGCAGCGGCGATCACGTTCACGCAGTGATCGTCGGCTCAGGCATCAACCAAGATGGGCGCACCAACGGCATCACGGCGCCGAGCGCTGCGTCGCAGACGAGGCTCTTGCAGCAGGTATACCAGCAGCTCGGGATCGAACCCGATGCGATCCAGCTGGTGGAGGCGCACGGCACCGGCACGAGATTGGGCGATCCGATCGAGTTCGAGGCTTTGACGCGCGCATTCGCCGGCCGCACGAACCGACGGGGCTTTTGCGCGCTCGGATCGATCAAGACGAACATCGGTCACACCGCGACAGCGGCCGGCGTTGCGGGCCTGCTGAAGCTGGTGCTGGCGCTGGAGCGACGGCAGCTCCCGCCCTCCATTCACTATCGATCGGCGAACGAGAACATCAAGATTGCTGAGAGCCCATTCTATGTGAATACCCAGATCGCGCCCTGGGCGGTGCGACCGGGCGAGAAGCGGCGCGGGGTCGTCAGTTCCTTCGGGTTTAGCGGCACGAACGCCCACCTGGTCCTGGAGGAGGCACCCGAGCCCGGGCGCCAGCCAGCGAGCCTCCCCGGCTACCTGGTGGCGGCGTCAGCGCGCAATGACGAGCAGCTGCGGACGCGGATCGAGCGCCTGGTGGCCCACTGCGGATCGCATCCAGACGCCGCGCTGGGGGACGTGAGCTACACCTCGCTGCTCGCGCGCAAGCACTCGAACTTCCGCTGGGCGTGCGTAGCGAGGACTCTCGACGAGTTCCTCGGCGCCGCGACGCGCTGGCTGGAGGGCGGTAGGGCACCGGAAGTTCACGTCGGCGCGTCCGACGAGAGGGGCATTCAGGAGCAGCCGTCGCTCAAACGGCACGCCGAGGCATGCTTGTCTCGTTGCGGAGCGGCTGGGTCTGCTTCCGAGTACGTGGAGGATCTGTCCGCGCTGGCGGCACTTCATGTGCAAGGCTATGCGCTCGACTTCGCGCCCCTGTTCGCTGCTGGCGGCTACTCGCGGCTGCCGTTGCCGACGTATCCCTTTGCCCGCCAGCGCTACTGGGCGGCGCTCGAGGCCTCCAATGCCCCTCGTTCGCCCGCAACGGCGCGCGATGCGGGCTCGAACCCCGTGCCTGCCGCATTGCCAGTCGAAGAGCGCGCGCCGGTCCACGTGGCAGCTGCCGCCATAGAGGAGCCGATGCCCGACCCGGCCGCGCAAACGGAGTTGGGCGGGCCGCGCCCGCTCGACTGGCGGCCGCTGCAGCTGGCGAACGATATCTCCTGGGGCGCGGCATGCCGGCGTCAGGCAAACCGACGTTTGGCCATCGTGTACCTGGACGCTGACGATGAGAGAGCGTTCCATTCGCGCCTGGACCAGATCGCGCTCGGCGCCGGTCTGGGTGCCTCGCTGACGACGCAGGCAATCCCGGTACAGGACTTCCCCGCCGCCGTCTCGGCGCAGGGGCCAGATGTCGTTCTGTGCTTGTTTGATGCAAGGTCGTTGACGAGCTCGACTGAGCGCGCGCTGCTGCGACAGCTGGCGTCGGCGCTGGCGGGGGCGGCGAGGGCGGTCAGCGTCTTCGTCTTGCTCGGCCCGCCCGCCTCCGCTGCCCCGCGCGACGGCGATGACGCAGGAGACGACGGCGGGGTGCTGCCGGGGGTGGGCAGCGAGCAAACGTGGACCATCATTCGTCGTGCCGCCTCGATCGAAGCTCCGTCGTCGCATCAGGTGCTGTTGCAGGAGTGGTTGGCCCGAGAAGAGGATCCCCGAGCCATCGGTCGGCACTTGCTGGTCCGTTACGACGACTCGGGCCGCTTCGTGCGCCTCGTCGCCAGCAACCCGCCGGCAGATCGTGTCGATGTGTTGATGGTGAAGGAGTGGAAGCCGGAACCGCTCGAGCCGCAGCTCCGGAAGCCGATGCAACCCGAACTGGTGCTGCTGGTGAACGCCGAGTCGTTGAGCCTCGGCGAGCGCTTGGCACGCCTTTCGGACAGCCAACGCGCGATCGTGATTGGAGACGGAAGCTTCGAGTCCGATCGGGTGCAGCTGCACTATGACACGCGCTCCGCAAAGTCCGGGATGGCGCTCGGCGAAACAGTGTCTAGCCTGGCCGCCGCGCGATGCGTTGTCGATCTCTCCGACCTGTACCGGCATCCCAAGCCGCGAGATGGCAACAAAGCAGGAAAGGTCGCGCTCTTCCAAGCGCTCGTGCGCGATGCCGCGACACTCGATGTCCTCTACTTCACTTCCGGTTTGCACTGCCTCGGCGACACCACCATGAGCTTGGCGGGCGCCAAGTTCGCGGGGCTGGTGAAAATGTTGAGCGCCGAGTACGAGCACGTCAAGGCGAGGTGCGTCGATATCGATGCGGCTCAATGGATCAACCCCGATGCCTTCCTGGATGTCGTTTGGAGCGAGCTTCGAGCGCCGTTGCTGGAGACCGAGGTGTGCTACCGCGATGGCGTCAGGTTCCTGCCGGTCCTGGTGCCGCGGCCAATGGCCGGAGTGTCACGGCGTCCGATCCGGATTCGAGCAGACGGCGCCTACGTGGTGACGGGAGGCACCAGCGGAATCGGTCTAGATATCGCGCGTCACATCGCGAGACGAGGCGCGAAGAAGCTGGTGCTCATGGGCATAAGACCGTTGCCGCCGCGGGAACAATGGCAGATCGCTCTGCGGGATGACCAGCTGGAGCCGCTGCTCCGAGAAAGGCTCACTCTGCTGATGAGCCCGGAGTTGCAGTCTGCCGAGCTGGAGATCTACAGCGGTGAGTTGACTGACAAGCCTGCGCTGGAGGCTTTCTTTTCAGGAGTGCGGCAGCGCTTCGGTGCGGTGTGTGGGGTGGTGCACAGCGCCGGTAGCTTCCCCGACTTCGACCGGCCCGCTTTCATCAACAAGAACGAAGACGACTTCGCTCGCGTGTCGCGGCCCAAAGTCGAAGGTATCGAATGTTTGGCCGAGATCTTCGATGGCGACGACCTGGACTTCTTCGTCGCGTTCTCGTCGCTGACCGGCATCGTGCCCGATTTCGCCCGGGGCGTGAGCGACTACGCCACGGCCAATGCGTTCTTGGATTTCTTCGCGGCATACCAGTTTCACGCACGGGGAAAGCGCTGCTTCCGCACCGTCACCTGGTCAGACTGGCAAGAACGAGGCTTTGGCACGCGCGTCTCGAGCGCGCAGCGAATGCGTCTCGAAGCGAACCTCGAGCGAGGGGGCCTACGCGCGCTGTCGAGCCAGGAGGGGTGCGAATTGTTCGACCTGGCGCTGAGCGCCGGTGAACACTGCTCGAGCCTGCCCATTCGCATCGAGCGGGCGCGCTGGGCAGACCTGGCGAGGGTCGCGCAGCTCCCCCGTCTCCGGGCCACGGTCGAAGCTGACCCTGCCGACCCCGCAGCGATCGGAAGCAACGGCGCCGCGCCACACGCGGTCAGCGCGGCGCTCGCCGAGCCAGCTCTGGAGCCGCTGCTGCTCGACCTGGAGCGCGAGGCTCGACGGGGCGCCGCGCTGACCGCGCGTGAGATCGGCCAGCTGCGCGGGCGGTTCGATCCGGCATGTGTGGACCCCGAAATGGTTGACCGGGTCTATGCACTGCTCTTCCCAGCTGGCGCACCGCCGGCCACGCTCGGGACGGAACGACCCGAGGGGCTGTTTCCGGCCACGTCTCAGCCCCGTTCGATGGCTGCCAGGCTCGCCGCCGACGATGCGTCGCGGCTCGCTGTCTCCAGCGGAATCAGTAGCCCGAGCGCTGCTCGTTCCAACGAGGCCGGGGCGCCGTCGGAGACGCGCGCCAACGCTACGTTCGTGACCAACGGCAACGGCGCTACGAGCGCCGAGAATGGGCATGGGCATCGGACCACCCTGGCGCCAGCAAAGGTCAACGGCAGCCGCGTCGGTGAGCCGAACATCGCTCTGGTCGTCCGCAGCGCCGTGCGAGAGATACTGCAACTGCGCGAGTTGGACGACGACCGGTCATTCCAGGATTGTGGGCTAGACTCGATCGCCGCCGCCCGTTTGGCATCCCTGATGTCGAAGAGGTTGGGGCGCGAACTGCATCCCCGCTGGCTCGTCGAGTACAGCAGCGTTCGTCGCCTCGCTGACGCCTTGGCCAAGGATGCGCCACTGGAGCGTCCATCCTGTTGACGCGAACCGTGCAGCGGTTCGCAAGTGAGGTTCCGATTGTCCCGTAGCATCGAGGATCTGCTTGGCGTTCGAACTCGCCGCGCAGCTACCGGGCCCGCGCCGACGTTCAGCTTCCTCTTCTTTTCAGATGTGCGCCGCGACGTCTCGACGGCGCAGAAGTACCAGTTCATGCGAGACATCACCCTGTTCGCCGATCGAGAGGGTTTTAGTGCGGTCTACATTCCAGAACGCCACTTCAATGAATTCGGCGCGATCTATGCAAACTCTGCTGTCGTCGCGGCATACCTGATCCCGGACACCAAGCGAGTCCGATTCCGGACTGCCGGTGTCTCACTGCCGCTGCACCATCCTGCGGAGGTGGTCGAGTGGTGGGCCATGAACGATGTACTCTCGAACGGGAGGGTCGACCTGGGTTTCGGCTCGGGATGGAGCAAGGCAGACTTCATTCTCGCCCCCGCAAACTACGCCACACGCCGCGAAATATGCGCGGATCTCATCCCGGTGGTCCAACGGCTCTGGCGCGGAGAGGCCGTCGCCTTTCCCGGTCCGGAGGGTGAGAGCGTCTCAGTTCGCGTCTATCCCCGCCCCATTCAGCCCGAATTGAACGTTTGGCTGCTCGCGACCCAGAACGACGCCGCCTTCGTCCAGGCCGGGGCCAGGGGATACAACGTGTTCACGATGCTGTACGGCTTCGATTTCGCGGCTCTGGCGCGCAAGATCGAGCTGTACCGAAACGCTCGGCAAGAAGCTGGACACGATGGGGCAACGGGCATCGTGTCGCTCATGCTGCACACGTTCGTTCATCCGGACGCGACTCTGGTCCGCCGAGCCGTGGAGCAGCCGTTGAAAGAGTACATCCGGACGTCGCTTTCGCAGCATCTGGCGGCGAGCCTGACGCGCTCGGCGGCTGCCCCAGGTGACGTGGACGAGGCTCAGATCCTGGACTATGCCTTCGAGCGTTACTTCTGCACGAGCGGCATCTTCGGCCCCCCTGAGCTGGCCAGTCGCATCGTCGATGAGGCGTTGGGGGCCGGCGTGAATGACATCGCGTGCCTCGTCGATTTTGGCGTGCAGTATCCGCTCGTGATGGAGTCGCTACGCCACCTGAAAACGCTCGTGGAGCGCTACCAATGAAGCAACAGACGCTGACAATCGATGAAAAGGTGCGGCGGATCAGGCACGCGCTCGAGCTTGCGGAGCCATCGCCCGGCACAGACGTCGCGCTGGCATCAGCGCCTTCCGTTCAGACGGTGGCAGAGCCGATCGCCATCGTGGGTCTGTCCTGCCAGCTGCCGAGGAGCCGGAGCGTTCACGAGTTCTGGGCGGCGTTGGACTCTGGCGACAGCCTGATCGAGGAGATTCCAGGGAGCCGCTTCGATCTCCGCGGGAGTGATGGCCCGAGCGGGAAGGTCGCGACGAAAACACTCAGCCGGTGGGGTGGCTTCATCCCCGACGTTGCTGGCTTTGACGCGGAGTTTTTTGGGTTGGCGGCGTCCAAGGCGGCCTGGATCGACCCGCGGCAGCGCCTGCTGTTGATGTCGATCTATCATACGTTAGAGGACGCTGGGTACGCCCCTGGGTCGCTGGCAGGAACCCGCACGGGCGTGTACATCGCTGCGGAGGAGAACGAATACGCGGAGCTCGCCCGCGAGCTGAAGGCCGCACCGGACGATGTATTCGCCAATGCCCCGAGCATGCTGCCAAACTGCCTCTCGCACCATCTGGACCTACGCGGGCCGAGCGAGCTGGTGAACGCGATGTGTGCTAGCGCCGCGGTAGCGTTGCACCGTGCCGTGCGTGACTTGCGCAGCGGTGAAGTCGAGCAAGCACTGGTTGGTGCGGCGACGCTGCTGTTGAGCCCGCGCGGATTCGTACAGCTCGGGCGGCTCGGTCAACTGACAGCCGAGCGAGTCGTCAGGTCATTCGGCGCAGGGGCTTGCGGCCACGTACGCGCGGAGGGCGTGGCGAGCGTCTTGCTGAAGCCGTTGCGGCAGGCGCAGCGCGATGGGGACGCGATCTATGGGGTCATTCGCGGAAGCGCCGTCAACTACAACGGGCGAGGCGGAACCTCGATCACGGCACCGGACTATCGGGTTCACGCCGACTTGATCGTGCGCTGCTACCGCGAAGCTGGCGTCGACCCGCGCGAGATCGACTACGTCGAGGCGCAGGGCATGGCCAACGATGTGGCTGACCTGGCGGAGTGGATGGCGATCAATCGGGCCCTGCTCGTGTTGGCCAAGGAGCGGGGAGTGCGGCTGGCCGCCGGCAGCTGCCGCGTGAGCACCCTCAAGCCGATGCTCGGACATATGGAGGCTGCCTCGGCATTCGGCGCCCTGTTCAAGATTCTACACAGCTTTGCGCGCGGGCAGATCTACGGCATCGTCGGGTTCGAGCGACCGAACCCAGCGATCGACCAGGACGGGCAGCCTTGTCGTCTCGCGTCGGAAACGGCAGCTTGGGCCAACCGAGGTCGAGCACGCTTGGCTGGATTGCACTCATTTGGAGCTGGCGGCAGCAATGCCCACCTGCTGGTCGAGGAGTATTGCGAGCAGCGGCCAGCGAGGGCGCGCTCGGCTGGTGATCAGCTGGTTGTGCCGCTTTCGGCCCGCAGTCGGCCACAATGTTTGGAGCAAGCGCGCCGCCTGCTCGAGGCGATCGAGGGCTCGCCCGGCTTGGCGCTGGAGGATGTGTCCTGGACGCTGCAGGTGGGGCGCGACGCGATGGATCAACGCGTTGCGTTCGTGGCCAGCGACATCGACATGCTACGTGTCCAGCTCGCAGCCTACCTCCAGGGTCGCTCGCTGGAGGGAGTATTCGATGGGTCGCGCGACGCAGGGCACGCCCGTGCAACGACGACAGAGAGCGAACGAGTCGCCGCTCGCTTCGCGCGAGGTGACAGCGTGAGCTTCGTGGCGCTGCACAGCGGACGGGAGGCGCGGCGCCTGCACCTCGGCACCTACCCATTCAACCTCCGTCCCTGCTGGTTCGGCGAGCGGGTGACCGAAACCCTGAGTGAGCCGAACGGCGCGCGGCGCATCGACGGCGAACGTGGCCTCGACGCGCGCGCTGCGAAAGCCGAGGCGATCGTCCGTGACGTCTTGTGTGACGTGCTGCGCATACCGCCGCCTGAGCTGCTCTGGGATTCGGATCTCGGCGAGCTGAGCTTTGAATCGGCGTCAGTCATGAAGACGTGTGCGCGCCTCGCGCAGCGTCATGGAATCGCCCTCGAGCCAGCGGCGCTGTTTGAATGCCGGACGCCCCGCGCGCTCGTGCTGGCGTTGCTCGAGTACTCGCCCGGCGAGATCGCGGCGCACACGCCGGCGCTTTCGATTGAGGCCGCAGACCGGGTCAGCGGCCCTGCCGGCTCGGGTGTTGCACCAGACCGCGGACGCCCCAGCGACGTCGTTTCCGATGTCGACGGCATCGCCATCATCGGACTCGCTGGAGTCTATCCCGGCGCCCGCGACCTGCACGCGCTGTGGGATAACTTGATCGCCGGCGTCAACTCGGTGACCGAGGGGCCGCACGGCCGCTGGAGCGTGGAGCGCTACTACGACGGCGATCGCGACGCTGCCGGCGAGAAGGGAAAGACCTACGGGAAATGGGGCGGCTTCCTGGACAACGCCTTCGAGTTTGATCCGGTGTTTTTCAAGCTGTCGCCTCGCGATGTCTCGCAGATCCACCCGGAGGAGCGGCTGTTTCTGCAGTGCGCTTGGCACAGCATGGAAGATGCGGGGTATACGCCCGAGGTCTTGAGCTCGGAGTGCGTCGGCGTGTTCGTGGGCCTCACGAAGGCAGGCCTGGCGCAGCATGCGCACACGTTCTTCTCGGTGCCCAACCGGGTGTCATTCACATTCGATTTTCGCGGGCCGAGCTTGGCTTACGACACGGCGTGCTCGTCGTCGCTGGTCGCGGTTCATGAGGCCTGCGTGCACCTGCTGGCGGGCGAGTGCAGCGTCGCGATAGCGGGCGGCAGCAACGTTTACACTCACCCATTCCACTTCGCCACGCTCTCAAAGTACCGGATGCTGGCAGTCGATGGGAAGGTGAGAGCTTTCGGCGCGGAAGCGAGCGGATTTGCTCCAGGCGAGGGGGTCGGGGCGGTGCTGCTCAAGCCCCTCGCGCAAGCCATTCGCGATCAGGACCCGATCCATGCCGTCCTGCGCAGTTCGGTGACAAACCACGGCGGCAGGACCAACGGCTTCACTGTCCCGAATCCGAGGGCGCATCGTGACCTGGTGCAACTGGCTCTGCGGCGCGCGAAAATCGACGCCTCGCGTGTGAGCTACGTCGAGGCGCATGGCACGGGTACGAGCCTGGGCGACCCGATCGAGATTAGGGGGCTGAGCGAGGCATTTCGTGCGCATACGTCGCAGACCGGGTTTTGTCGCATCGGGTCGATCAAGACCAACATCGGGCACCTCGAAGCGGCCGCGGGTATCGCTGGGCTGACCAAGGTGGTGTTACAGATGCAACACGGCAAGATCGCGCCTTCTCTGCACGCGGAGCGAGCGAATCCGCAGATCGAGTTCGACAAGACCGCGTTTGTGCTCGCGCGAACTCCGGAAGACTGGCAGCCCGTCGCCTCTGAAGGGAAGGCGGCGTCCCGTATCGCCTGCGTGTCCTCGTTCGGCGCCGGCGGAAGCAACGCCCACGTGATCGTCGAAGAGGTCGGGCTATCCCGGCCGCGCCGTCGCACCAGGGTGCGATCGGGCCCGCTGCTATTCGTGCTTTCGGCAAAGACCAGCGACGCGCTCGGCGCGTATGCGCGCCTGATCCATGACAGAGCAGCGCACGCAGACGAAGTTGCCTTGGAAGACCTGGCCTACACGATGCAAGTCGGCAGGGAGGCGATGCGGCATCGTGTCGCCTTGCTCGCGACCAGCGGCGCAGAGTTGCGCTCGCAGCTCGAGCGCTTTCTTGCGGGTGAAGCGGCGCCCGACGTGCTGGTAGGGCAGTCGAGAGCCGCCAACGGTGCGCTGGACGTGTTCTCGGACAACAAAGCGGAGGCTCTGATCGCGAGCTGGATGGACAAGCACGAGCTGCGCAAGCTCGCTGAGGTGTGGGCCAACGGTGCGCGCGTCGATTGGAGCCGCCTGTACGGTGCGGAGCGTCCGAGCCGCGTCCGCGCTCCCGTTTATCCGTTCGCGCGAGATGTCTATGCCATGCCGGCGTTCGAGCCTGACGGCGGGCGCGCTGCCGCGACGCCCGCCCCGCCGGATCGCCCCGAGGCGGGACCAGCCGCGCGTCCTCTAGCTCCCGCGCGCCCCCCGTCAGCAACGCCGGATGGCGCGCCCGCCGCTCGGCTGCCCGCTGGAACGCACTTGCTTGCCTCGAGCTGGGACGCTGTCCCGGCGCCTGGCATCGCGGCGGAAGCGCCTGGGAGCGAGCGCCTGCTCATCGTCGGAGCTGGCGGTCGCAGGCTGTCGTCATGGGCTGAGCAGACAGACGCGCAGGCGCTGATCACCGGCCCGGGCGACGACATCGAGACGCTGCGTGCGCGCCTCGGAAACGCCACGCCGCTGAATCACGTGGTGTGGGTCGCCGCCGCGAGCGGAGGCCCGATCGAGCGTGAAAGCCTGATCGAAGATCAGGAGGCGAGCTTGCTCGCCTGTTTCCGTCTGATCAAAGCGTTGCTCGAGCTGGGTCACGCCGCGAAGCCGCTCAGTTTGACGTTGCTGACCGAGCAGGCTCGCGGGGTCCTGCCGAACGAGCAGATCGACCCGACCCACGCCGGCCTCTTTGGCCTCTTCGGATCACTCGCCAAGGAACACCCGCGCTGGCGGGTGCGTGTGGCCGACGTCGAAGCTGGCTGGCAGGGGTCCTGGGCAGAGATCTCGGGGCTGCCGTTCGATCGCGCCGGCAGCATGCTGGCATACCGCCGTGGCGGCTGGCTGCGCGAGCGATTGCTCCCTTTCCAGGCGCTCACCGCCGAGTCGGCGTACCGCGCCAGAGGCGTCTACGTGATCATCGGCGGCGGGGGAGGTATCGGCGAAGTCTGGAGCGAGTATATGATTCGCAACTACCAGGCCCATATCGTCTGGATCGGCCGGCGCCCGTTCGACGCGCCGCTCGCTGCGAAGCAGGCTCGGCTTGGAGCGCTGGGCGAGGAGCCCCTCTACATCTCGGCTGACGCCACCGAACGCGAGGCACTGGAGCAGGCCTATGCCGAGATCAAGAAGCGCTTCGGTCGCATCGACGGTGTCGTGCATGCCACGATCACCCTGAAGGACGCGAGCCTAGCGAAGATGGATGAGGCAGCGTTTCGCGCGAGCTTGTCGGCGAAGCTCGACACCAGCGTGCGCATGGCCCAGGTGTTCGGGCGCGAGAACCTGGACTTCGTGCTGTTCTTCTCGTCGCTGCAGTCGTACGTCATGGCTGCCGGGCAGAGCAACTACGCCGCCGGCTGCACGTTTCAGGATTCCTTTGCCGCGGCGCTCAATCAGGCTTGGCCTTGCCCGGTAAAGGTCATGAATTGGGGCTATTGGGGCAATGTCGGCATCGTGGCCTCAGCAGAGCATCGCGAGCGCATGCTACGGTTGGGTTACGCGTCGATCGAAGCTGCCGAAGGCATGCAGGCGCTCGAGACGCTCCTGTCGAGTCCGATCCGCCAGCTAGCGCTGCTCGCCACGACAGGCTCTGCGGATCCGCTGGAGTGCGTGGCCGCCGACCAGTGGGTGAGCGTGGCGCCGCGGGCAGGCAGTCTTCCCCAGCCAGACATCGCTCATCCAGCGGGCGCTCTGGAGCGCTCCTCGTGCGAGCGGCTCAGGCTGGAGGGCGGCGGGGCGCTCCAGGAGCTCGAGGCGAACGCAGCGAGCGTCTTGGGCGCTCAGTTGGCAGAGCTTGGTGTGCTGCTGACGTCAGGGCGGGGCTTCGGAGCAGCCGAGGCCGCGCCACCGATCGCGTCGCGCTACGAGCGCTGGTGTGCCGAGAGTCTCGCGATCTTGGCGCGCTCCGGCGTTGCCCGGCCGCCGTCATTGGAGTCCGCCTGGCGAACCTGGGACGCCAGGCAGGCTCACTATCAAACCAGCCCGCATGTGCGGCATCACGCCAAGCTGGTCGATGTCATGCTGCGAGCCCTGCCGCAGATTCTGACTGCAAACCGGGCGCCTACCGATCTGATGTTTCCCGATGGGTCGCTGCGGCTGATCGAGGGCATCCATCGTGATAGTCTGCAAGCTCGCTTCTTCAATGACAGCTTGGCCGGGGTGCTCGCCGAGCACTTGCGGCGCTGCCTTCGGCAGGCGCCTGAGCGGCGCTTTCGAATTCTGGAGGTTGGAGCGGGCACCGGCGCGACCACCTCCGCAGTATTGGCGGCGCTGCAGGACATCTCCCCGTCGATAGCAGAGTATACCTACAGCGATATCTCCGAGCTGTTCCTGAAGCACGCTCGCGACACGTTCGCGCCGACCGCTCCGTACCTGCGCTGTGCGCTCTTCGACGTCGAGAAGCCGCTTGCTACCCAAGGTGTGGAGATCGGCAGCTACGACGTCGTGATTGCCGCAAACGTCTTGCATGCGACGCGGAGCGTTCGGTCGACCTTGCGAAACGCGAAGGCGGCTCTGCGGCAAGGCGGCCTATTGCTGCTCAACGAGATGAGTCAGAAGGCCTTGTTCGCGCACTTGACGTTCGGGCTGCTCGACGGTTGGTGGCGCTACGAGGACCCAGAAGCCCGTATACCGGGTAGCCCGGTGGTCGCGCCCGAGACCTGGCGCGCGCTGCTCGCGTGTGAGGGCTTTGCGCCGGTCTCCTTTCCCCTCGAAGCCGCGCACGACCTAGGACAGCAGATCGTACTCGGCTCGAGCGACGGCATCATTCGGCAACGTGCCGTCGCCGCAGCACCTGCCCGAGCGCCTGCCGCGACAGCCGATGCCAGCTTTGCGTTGCCCGTCTGTGAGGCGCCGAAGCGGGCTCAGGCTGGGTTGGGGCTCGGCGTCATCGAGAACATATTGCTCGGTCTGCTGGCGGAGTCAGTCAACGTGCTGCAAGCGAACATCGACGTCACCGATCCCTTCGCGGACTACGGTGTAGACTCGATCACTGGCATCCGGTTCGTGCAGGCGATCAACTGCGCTTTGGGCGTTCAGCTCGAAACCACCAGCCTGTTCGATCACAGCTCGGTGGCCGCCATGACGACTCATATCGCCACGTGCTACCCGGACGTCCTGGCGGGACGCGCCGCGCCTGCCGCGGCTGCCGAGCCCGCCGCTCCTGCCGCCGCCGCGGCGCCGGCGACTCACCCGGCGGCGGCGGTGCGCGCCGCGCCCGTGGCTTCGGCCGAGAGCGCGCTGGCCGTTGCGTCCAGCATACCCCCCGCTTCGGCTCCGCCGGAGCCGAGACCCTTCGCGTCTTCCAGTGGCGCCGCTGCGGCGGCGTCCGACGCCGTGGCCATCATCGGGATCAGTGGGCGTTTTGCCAGCGCCGCGAACCTGGCAGAGCTTTGGGGCCACCTGCGGGATGGGAACGACCTCGTCGAAGACGTGACGCGCTGGGATCTGTCCGAGCTCTGGACTCGAGCAGCCGAGCGCGGCCTGTCGTACTGCAAGTGCGGTGGATTTCTGGACGGCATCGACCGCTTCGATGCGGGTTTCTTCAAGATCTCTGGCCTGGAGGCGGCCTACATGGACCCGCAGCAACGGCTATTTCTCGAGGAGTGCTGGAGCGCGCTCGAGGACGCCGCGTATGCCGGCAGCGGCATGCGCGGGCTACGATGCGGCGTGTACGCGGGCTACACGGGCGGCGATTACCTTGATCTGATACCGGAGGATAGTCCCGCGCAAGCAATGTGGGGCAACGCGGGCGCAGTGATTCCGGCGCGCATCGCGTATCACCTTGATCTGCAGGGGCCAGCTGTGGCCGTCGATACGGCGTGCTCGAGCTCGCTGGTGGCGCTGCACCTCGCGGCGCAGGCGCTGCGTAGCGGCGAGATAGAGATGGCGCTTGCAGGTGGCGTATTCGTCCAATCAACGCCGAGATTCTACGTGCTCGCCAACCGCGCCGAAATGCTGTCGCCCACCGGACGTTGCCGCACATTCGACAAAGATGCGGACGGCTTCGTGCCCAGCGAGGGGGTCGGCGTCGTCGTGCTCAAGCGCCTGGGCGACGCACAACGCGACGGCGACCATGTCTACGCGGTGCTGCGCGGCTCGGGCATGAATCAGGACGGACGCTCCAACGGCATCACCGCGCCGAGCGGTGCTGCGCAAGAGCGGCTGGTGCGCCAGGTGTATGAAGACCATGGCGTGCACCCCGAGCAGATTCAGATGGTAGAGGCCCACGGGACCGGTACGAAGCTGGGCGACCCGATAGAGCTTCAAGCGCTGACGCGCGCCTTTCGCCACAACACCGACAAGACGGGCTACTGCGCTATCGGCTCGATCAAGACCAACATCGGTCATGCGACGGCGGCAGCCGGTGTGGCGGGTCTGCTCAAGGTCGTTCTCTCACTGCAGCACGAACAGATCCCGCCATCGGTCCACTTCCATACAGAGAACCCCGACATTCACCTCACCGACAGCCCGTTCTTCGTCAACCGCGAGCTCAGAGCATGGCGAGCCGGTCCGGGCGAGAAGCGGCGAGCAGCGGTGAGTTCCTTCGGCTTCAGCGGTACGAACGCCCACGCGGTGATCGAAGAGCCGCCCCGCGTGCCGCGACACCACGCACGCCGGCCAGGCTGGCTCGTGGCGGTGTCGGCGCAGAGTGTCGAACAGATGCAAACACAGGCACGGCAATTTCTGCGCTACTGCCAGGACAACCCCGCCGCCGAGCTCGGCAATGTCAGCCACACGCTCCTGCTCGGGCGTCGACATTGCAGCCATCGATGGGCGAGTGTGGTGCAGAGCGTGGCCGAGCTCCGCCAGCGGCTGGAGCTGTGGCTGGCGCACGGCGCGGTCTCGAGCGTGTACGCTTCGGCTGGCAGCACTGCGCTGCCATATCGCCACGCGGATGTTGCGGCCCCCGACCTGATTCAGGGGTGCGCCCTGGCCGCGTCAGAGGCCGACTATCTGGAACGGCTGCGGCGCGTGGCAGAGCTGTACGCCGAGGGGCGCTCGTTCGAGTTCGAACCGTTGTTCGCCGGTGGCGGGTATTGCCGGCTGCCGATGCCGCTCTATCCGTTCGCGCGCGAGCGGCACTGGGTGCCCGCCGATTTGCCGCGGCCCACGCCGCGCGCACTGACGAGCCCGCGTGCGGCGAGCTCGAGCGTGCCCAGCGATCCGCCGGCGGCGCCGGCAGCGCCGGCAGCGTCGAAGGAAGCCACCGAGCATCGCGACGGCGCCCTGGTGCACGCAGCCACAGAACGGCTCATCGCGCTGATCGCGGAGGTCACCCGCAGCGCCTCGGAACGCCTGGGCCCCGACGTGCCTTTCGAGGAGCTCGGGCTCGACTCGCTCATGATCTCCACGCTGAGCCAGAGGATTTCAGCTTGGGTCGGAGAGCTCGATTCGACACTATTCTACCGTTTCCAGAGCGCGCGGGCGCTTGCCGAGCACCTCGCTCGGCGCTGCCCAGCAGCGTTCGCGAGCGCCCCCGCGCCAGCGCGAGAAGGAGCCTCGGGCCAGCCCATGCAAGCGCAGCCGGCCCCCGCCAGCACGTCACGGCGCGGCGCGCGCGATCGGTCGGCGACGCCGATCGCGGTGGTCGGCATCGGCGCCCGCTACCCCGAGGCGCAGACGCTCGAGCAGCTGCGGGTGATCTTCGAAGAAGGACGAGATTGCGTGCGGGAGATCCCGAGCGATCGCTGGCCGCTCGCCGGCTTCTTCGAACCAGATCCCGTGAAGGCGGCGGAGCGGGGGCTGAGCTACGCCAAATGGGGCGGCTTCCTCGATCGCGTCGACTGCTTTGACCCGCAGTTTTTCAACATCTCGCCGCGCGAAGCGATCACCATGGATCCGCACGAGCGCCTCTTCTTGGAGGTGGCTTGGGAGTGCATCGAGGATGCGGGCTACACGCGGCGGGCCCTGCTGCGAGAGAAGAAGAGGGTGGGGGTCTTTGTCGGAGCCACGTTCAACAACTACCAGCTGTTGATGGCCGAGCAAGCTCTGCGCCAGCAACGCAGCATGTACGTCGCCAATAGTCAAATCTACTCGATCGCGAACCGCGTTTCATACGTCATGAACTTCACGGGGCCGAGCTTCACGGTGGATACTGCGTGTTCATCCTCCCTGTATGCGCTGCATCTGGCTTGCGAGAGCATCCGCAGCGGCCAGGCCCAGGTCGCCTTGGCAGGCGGTGTGAACTTGTCGCTTCATCCGAGCAAGTACGTCACGCTGTCGCACGGTCGATACAGCGCCATCGACGGCAGGTGTCACAGCTTTTGCGAGGGAGGCACGGGCTACGTTCCCGCCGAGGGCGTGGGGGCGCTGCTGCTGAAGCCGCTAGAGGACGCGGTGCGCAACGGAGACCAGATTTACGGCGTGGTGCTCGGCACGGCGGCGACACACGCAGGAAAAACGAACGGCTACACCATCCCGAGCCCGGCTTCACAGTCGCTGGCGATCGAGCAGGCTCTGGAACACAGCGGCGTCGATCCGCGCAGCATCACGTGCATCGAGGCGCACGGTACGGGCACGGTTCTCGGCGATCCGATCGAGGTTGACGCGCTCACCGAGGTGTTTCGCAAGTATACGAACGGTACCGGCTACTGCGCACTGTCGTCCGCAAAGTCAAACCTTGGACACGCCGAGGCCGCCGCCGGCATCGCCGGTGTCACCAAGGCCTTGTTGCAGCTGAAGCACAGGAGGCTGTTCAAGAACGTGATGCACGGGGCTGGCCTCAATCCGAACATCGACTTCAGCAAGACGCCGTTCGTAGTGCAGGCAGAGACCACCGAGTGGAGGCAGCCGATCATCGACGGTGAACCCCAGCCGCGGCGGGTCGGCGTGAGCAGCTTCGGTGCCGGCGGCGCGAATGCCCACGTCGTGTTGGAGGAGTACCTCGTCCCAGAGGAGGCGCACGCTGCGCAAGCTGGGCTTGGTAGCCCCGTCATGGTGGTGCTCTCCGCGCGCGGCAGCGAGCCGCTCGACGAGCAGGCGCGTCGTTTGCTGGCGGCGCTGGGGAATTCGCCATCGTCGCCCGCCTATCTCGTCAGTATGGCGTACACGCTGCAGGTCGGGCGCGAGCCGGCGAACGAGCGCCTGGCGTTGTTGGCGAGCTCCGCAGCGGAGCTTCGTGAGAAGCTCGAGCACTATCTGGCGCGCCGCGGAGAAGGGCGCGAATGGTATCGCGGTCGTGCGACGAACGGCAATCTGGGCGGCACCGCATCCGACGCCGCGGCCCAGCAAGCCATCGACGATTGGCTCCAGGTCGGAGACCACGAACGGCTCTTGCAGCGCTGGGTGAGCGGATTGGACATCGATTGGCAGCGGCTGTACGGCGCGTCGCCGCCGCGTCGCGTGAGCCTGCCGACGTATCCCTTCGCGCGACAACGCCTCTGGATCGGTGACGCCCGGGAGTCCGCCGAGCTCGACCGGGAGGCGAAGAGGGTCCCGCCGCCCCTCGCGACCGTCGGCAGCCCGGGCGGGCGCTCCCCTCTTCCGGAGGGCGTTTCTCAACCCTCGCAGCCGATTCGCGGCGGCGCCAGCCCGTCTGCCGCGGTCGCTGCGCCCAGGCCGCCGATCAGACCCACCGTGACCCTCGCGGTCGCCGCAGAGGACCGTGCCGCGGTGCTGCCAGCAGCAGCAAAGCCGCGGTCGGTTGGGCTGCGAGCGCTGAGCGACGCCGCGTCGCGCTTCACTGGCGACGCGGGGCGTGCGACGCTCGCCGAGCTGGCAGCCGTGGCGATCACGGCCCCCGCGGAACGAGGGAACGACCAGCGAGGCGCCGGAGCGCCGGGTGTGGGCGCGCCGCTCGCCACGATTCGCGAGCGGCTGGCGACCAGCCTTGCGGCCGCGTTGTACCTCGACGTGTCCGAGCTCGACGAAAGCAAGAAGTTCGTCGATCTGGGGCTGGATTCGATCGTGGGCGTCGAGTGGATCCGCGCCATCAACCGCGAGCTCGAGGCGGGTCTATCGGTGGCGCACATCTACGAACACCCGACGTTGTCAGAGCTCGCTGCGTTCGTGCACCAGGGCCTACGCGAACGTCCCGCGACGACCGCACCTCCGGCGCGTCCAGAGACACCCGCCGCAACGAACCCTGCCTCAGCATCGGCGGACACTCGCGCGACGGAGGATCAGCCTAGTCCCGCTCTGGACGAGCACGGCGAGCGGCCGACGCGCGAGGCGGCGCAGTCCCTCTCGCAGCCCGATCTCGAGGCGAGCCTCGGCGCAAGCTTGGCTGCCGCGCTGTATCTGGACCTCGGCGAGCTGGCCATCGACAAGAAGTTCATCGATCTAGGTCTGGACTCGATCGTGGGTGTCGAGTGGATCCGGGCCATCAACCAGGCGCACGGCACGTCGCTGGAAATCGTCGAGATCTACAACCATCCGACCATACGGGAGCTGGCAGCCTTCCTGAAGCAGGGCCTCGAATCCAGCGACAGGGCACCCGCGCCGCCTGCGCGGGTGCCGCGCTCGAGCGAAGCGGTTCGAGCGCCGGGCGCGCTTCAGCCCGCGCCCTCCACGACGTATGCGGATCCCGTGTCGAGGCCTGTCGAAGTGCCGGCTGTGTCGGCCCCTCCGAGCGCGGCAACGAGCCCCCACGAAGGGGCAGAGCGGATCGCCATCATCGGTATGTCGGGGTGTTACCCCGGCGCCGCCAACCTCGAGCAGTACTGGGCGATCTTGAGGGATGGTGTCAGCTCCGTATCGGAGGTGCCGTCGTCCCGCTGGGATGTCGCGGCACACTATGACCCGCGCCCCAATCAGCCGGGCAAGACGAACTGCAAGTGGGGGGCCTTTCTCTCCGACATCGCCTGCTTCGATCCCGAGTTCTTCGAGATCTCAGCATCCGAGGCGGAGCACATGGATCCGCAGCATCGGTTGTTCCTCCAGGAGGGGTACAAGGCTTTCGAAGACGCCGGCTATACCCGCACGATGCTGAACGGCGCTCGCTGCGGCGTGTATCTCGGCATCATGAGCAACGAGTACGGCATGATGCTCTATCGTAGTCAGACGCGGATGCCTGACACGACCGGCACGACGTACTCGATCGCTGCTGGACGCCTCCCATATCACCTGAACCTCACGGGTATGGCGATCCCGGTGGACACGGCGTGCTCGTCATCGCTGGTGGCGACCCATCTGGCGTGCAGCGCGCTCGCGGCGGGCGAGCTCGATATGGCCCTGGTCGGCGGAGTCAGCCTGTATCTCACGGCGGCCTCTTACGTTGGGATGTCGGCGGCGGGAATGTTGTCGCCGAGCGGCCAATGCAGTCCGTTCGACAACGGCGCCAACGGCTTCGTCCCGGGCGAAGGCTGCGGCGCGATCCTACTCAAGCGGCAGCGCGACGCCGAGCGCGACGGCGACCCAATCTACGCTCTGATCGCGGGTTCCGGCGTGAACCAGAACGGCAGGACGAACGGAATCACGTCGCCGAGCATGAGCAGCCAAGCGGCGCTGCAGCGCAGGGTCTACGAAAGAAGCGGGATTCGGCCCGACAGCATCAGCTATGTCGAGGCCCATGGAACCGGAACGAGGTTGGGCGATGGCATGGAGCTCATGGCGCTCGCGAATGTCTTTCAGGAGGCTACGGCGCGTCAGCGCTTCTGCGCTGTTGGCTCGGTGAAGGCGAACATCGGCCACACCTCGGCGGCCTCGGGGGTAGCGAGCATCCACAAGGTGCTGCTCTCGCTGGCTCACCGCACGCTCGTGCCGAGCTTGAACTTCCGAGTTCCGAACGATTTCTTCGATCTCGAGCGCTCACCGTTCTTCGTCAACGACGAAGGGCGCGCTTGGGATTCGCCAGCGGGGGTACCGCGCAGAGCAGCGATCAACGCCCTGGGATATAGCGGCACGAATGCACATCTGGTCATCGAGGAGTATTCGCCGCCCGCCGATCAACGGAGGCAACAGCCGGCGCCGCCGAGTCCCCGCGCCTTCGTGTTGTCCGCGCGCACGCCCGAGCAGTTGATCGCTAACGCGCGCAGCCTCGCCACCTGGATCGAGGCGCAGCCCAGCATCGACTGGGCGGACCTCGCCTACACATTGCAGTTGGGGCGCGAGGCGATGACACATCGTTTGGGTTTCGTGGCGAACGGGCGCAGCTCCGTGCTCGAGGCGCTGCGCGGTGTCGCCGCGCGAAAACCGAGCTCTGCGTTGCTCGTCGGCAGCATCGACCGCGACCGAGCCGACGAAGCGGCATGGGTGCTCGAGTCCGGAGGTGGGCCGCCGTCCACCGAGGACTGGACCGCGGCACTGGAGGAGTGGGTGCACGGGCGGGACGTCGAGTGGATGGCGTTCTACGCACACGAACGGCCGCGCCGAATTCACCTGCCCACCTACTCTTTCAGCAAGGGCCGCTATTGGGCCTCCGCGCTGTCGAGCTCGGCGACAAACGTCGAACCCGCACCGCATTCGGTGTCCGCCGCGCGAGCCGGCGAAGGCAGCCAGGCGACACGCGGCGCCGCTGCCGATGGCAACGGAAAGGCCAATGCCGACGACGCATTTCGCGTTCTCGCAGAACGCATCAGCAAGGGTGAGCTGGCCGAGCACGACGTCATCGGGGCGTTGATGAACGGCCTGGGTAGCCACCCGCACGCAACGTGAGTTTTTGCCAGCCGCATTGGCGGATAGGTCAATAGATCCATGCACGAGCAGATCAAGGAATTGGTTCGTCAGCTCAAGACCGGCCAAATCAGCAGGGCCGCGGGCGCAGAGCACTTGAAGATACTGGCGGCGAGCCTTGGGGCGACACCGCACACCGACCCGGGGGAAGAGCGCGGATTGGAGGTGCGGCGATCCTTTCACCACGATGACGCGTTGCTCGCGCATCACACCGTGCGCGGCGGGCGCGTGCTGATCGGCAGCGTGTACGCCGCGCTGGCGATGGAGGCGTTCTTTGCGGCACAGCCGTTGCAGCCCGGTGTCCGACTGCACCGATTGCAATTCACCCAGCCCGCGACGGTGCCGCCTAAAGCATCCATCGACGTGCGCATCGACACCTCGCCACAGCAGGCGACCGTCGACTTTGCGGCTCAGTTCTGGCTTTCGGGGGCTCCTGATCGGCAGCTTGCAGCGACCGGCAACCTGCGAGCCGCAGCGCTCGAGCCAGGACTGGTCGACGTTCCGTCGATCCGGAGGCGGCTCGCGGCCTTCCGTGCCATCGATGCGATCTACACGGCAAATCCCAGCGTCGTGCTCGGAAAGACGTTTCACATCATCGTCGAGCTCTTCGTCGGGACCGACGAGGTGTTGGCCCGCCTCGACGTGGGCGCCGCCGATAGGCTCGGCTTGGAGCATGCGCTGCATCCGCTGCTCATCAATGCCGTGTTCATCGCTGCGGCGCCCCTCCTTCTCTCATCGAGAGCGGGGGAATCGTGCATGCCCTTTGCCATCAAGAACATCGACGCGCTGCGAGCCCCGGCGCTCGAGCGCTGCTGGTTGCACGTGCGGCTGACGGGCGGTTCTGCGGAGATGGTAACGCTCGACGCCGACGTCATCGACGACAACTCGGGCATCGTTGCGCGCTTTGACGGCGTCGCCTTGCAACGCTCGAGGGGGGAGGCGAGCGCGCGCCCGGCGGGCACGCCGCCCGCGACTGTCGCGCCGAATCCGCGACCACAGCGCGGTGGTTCGGGCGCCAAGACTAACCGCGACCTGCGCCGGCTTGAACGCCACTTGCTCGAGAAGGTGCGGTCGCGTTTGCCCGGCGCTACCCGGGAGCTGGCAGCAGATATCAACTTGATGGATCAGGGGCTGGGTTCGTCTGACCTGGTCGCCTTGGCTGCCGAGCTGGAGCGAGAGCTCGCAGTCGAGCTCTATCCGACGTTGTTCTTTGAGCACCCGAGCGTGCGCGATCTGGCACGTCACCTCGCCGCCGAGCAGACCGAGGCATTGGCAGCGCTCTCACGCCGTCTGCTCGACGAAGAAGCGACACCCGGTTCTGAACCGGTGCTAGCGGATGGCGCCGTCGCCGGCGTCATGGACGAGACGTCGTCGAGTGCGCCGGCGCAGCAGCTCTCCGCCTCGGCGTCGCCCAGCGAGCGCGACATCGCCATCATCGGCATGCACGGGCGATTCGCTGAGGCGTCGAGCGTCGACGAGTTCTGGGAGAACCTGTGGCTGAAGAAGCCCCTGATCAAAGAGATCCCCGCCGATCACTGGGACTATCGGCCCTGGTACGACGAGCGGCCGATGACGCCGGACAAGACGTACTGCAAGTGGGGCAGCTTCATCGACGGCGTGGACCTGTTTGATGCTGAGTTCTTCAACATATCGCCTCGCGAGGCGGAGTGGATGGACCCCCAGCTGCGTCTGCTGCTGCAGAGCGTCTATGCCACGGCAGAAGACTCGGGCTATGTCGCGCGCCTGCGCGGGACCAACACGGGCGTGTTCGTTGGGGTGTGTTGTCATGACTACACCGATAAGATCATCGAGCTGCAGCTCCCGGTCGACCCACACGTGGGCACCGGCACGGCCCAGACGGTGATCGCAAATCGTGTCTCATTTCTCTTCGACTTCAAGGGGCCGAGCATGGCGATCGACACGGCCTGCTCGTCCTCGCTGGTTGCGCTGCACTACGCTTGCGTGGCGCTCGAGCGCGGGGAATGCGACATGGCCTTTGTGGCAGGCGTCAACCTGCTCTTGTCATCCTTCCACTATCGATACTTCAGCAGCCTCGGCGCGCTCTCATCGAGCGGTCGGTGTCACACGTTCGACGATCGGGCTGACGGCTACGTGCCGGGGGAATGCATCGCGAGCGTCTTGCTGAAGCCGCTGAGCCTCGCGCGCCGCGATGGGGACCGTGTGTATGCCGTGATCAAGGGCTCGGCCGCGCTGCATGGTGGCTACACACCGTCCTTGACCGCGCCGAGCGTGGCCGGCGAAGAGAACGTGATCGTAAAGGCTTGGGAGGACGCCGGGATCGATCCTACCACGCTCGGGTACATGGAGGCTCACGGCACCGGCACCAAGCTCGGCGATCCGATTGAGGTGACCAGCTTGATCCGTGCCTTCAAGCGGTACACGACCCGGACCTCCTTCTGCGCGATTGGGTCGGTAAAGGCGAACGTCGGGCATACCGAAGGCGCGGCGGGCATCGCTGGTCTGTTGAAGGTCGTGCAGCAATTGCGGCACCGCAAGCTGCCGGCCTTGCCGGATTTCAAGGTTCAGAATCGATACATCGACCTCACCGGCTCCGCGCTCTACATCAACCGAGACAACCAGGATTGGCCGGCGCCCGAGGGCGCGCCACGCCGTGCTGGAATTAGCTCGTTTGGCTTCTCGGGCGCGTACGCGCACGCGGTCGTGGAGGAGTATGCGCCGGAAGCAGACGTTGCCGCGGGGATCGCAGCGGAGCGAAATCGGCCGGCTCTCATCGTGCTCTCGGCCAAGGATGAGGAGCGTTTGATCGAGGTCGCGCGGGCGCTGCTGGCGTTCTTGCAGCGAGGCAAATGCAGTGACGGTGAGCTGTACCGTCTGGCTGATACGCTGCAGCTCGGTCGCGAAGCCATGGAGGAGCGGGCGGCGTTCACTGCCGCATCGGTCGATGAGCTCGAGGCCAAGCTGCACGCCATCGTGAGCGGCGCGAGCCTGCCGTCCCTCGGGATCGTTCGTGGCAACGCGCGACGCGGCCAGCGGGATGACTCCGCCGGTAGCGAGCCGCTTCCGCCGGAGCAACTCTTCGCCGCGGGCCGCCACGCGGAGTTGCTGGAGCGATGGGTATCAGGGGCTGATGTCGATTGGTTGCACTTGCGTGGCGCGCCCGCCTGCGGACTCCTCGCATTACCCACGTATCCGTTCAAGGGCGAGCGCTACTGGTTGCCCGATCCTCCGCGACCCAAGGCGTCGCCCGCGTCCCAGGCGTCGGCTGTGGCGGTGCCTCGGCGGGCGGAGCGCCTGCACCCCATCTTGCACCGGGCCATGGCGGGGGAGCCGCGGCACGTCTTCAGCAGCAGTTTTGATGGCAATGAGTTCTTCCTTGCCGACCACCGGGTGCGCGGCCACCGGATATTGCCGGGCGTGGCCCATCTCGAGCTCGTCCGCGCGGGGCTCGAGCAGGCTTGGCCCGCTGCTACGGGGCAGCATCGGTGCGTCGAGCTCACCGACGTCACGTGGGTGCAGCCGTTCGACGTCGACGCCGAGAATTGTTCGCTGCAGCTTGCCCTGGAGCGCGACCAGCACGGCCAGGTGACCTTCGAGATCTACTCCGAGGCAGGCAGCGAGCGGCGCCGGCACAGCCTGGGCCGCGCCTTGCTAGGGGAGCGGCCGCCCCGCGAACGCGTCGCGCTCACGCAGTGGCGTGCGCGCTGCACGCGCACGTTGCCTGTCGAGCGAGTCTACGAGACGTTCCGCGCGCTGGGTATCGAGTATGGACCCGGTCACCGCGGCATTGCCGAGCTCTATCTCGGGTCGGGCGAGGTGCTGGCCAGGGTGCGTGTGCCGGCGCACCTGTCGTCCACAGAGGCTGACTACGTTCTGCATCCGAGCGCGTGTGATGCAGCCTTGCAGGCCACGCTGGCCTTGCTCCTCGACGCCGACTCGGCACGGGAAGACAACGCTGCCCTGCTCAGCCAAACGTCTCTGCCCTTCGCCCTCGAGCGGCTAGAGGTGTACGGGCCCTGCACGGGCACGCTCTGGGCGTGGATACGGCCAAGCAGCGAGCGTTCGCGAGATCACGCCGTAAGAAAGCTCGACATCGACCTGTGCGACGACGAAGGTCGGTATGCTGCTCTGCTGCGGGGGTTCTCATCGCGGGTCGTGGCCTCCGGCACGCGCGACGCGACGACGTCCGTCGCGGCATCGCGCGGCGAGCTGCCGGCCGGAACGCACCTGCTCGCGCCCGTCTGGGAAGCGGTGACGCCCGCCGAAGCTGGCATGCGCCCCACGCCGAGTGAGCGCGTTCTGGTCGTCGGCGGGAGCGAGCTAGACAAGCGCGCGCTCGAAGCGCTCCTGCTGCACCCGGTCCTGGTGTCACCTGCCGACGTCTCGAGCACGGCCGGGTGGAGGAACCTCGAGCAAGCAGGGCGCATCGATCACGTCATCTGGATCGCTGACACGCTCGAGCTCGATGCTCGCGATCTCGACGCGGTGCTCGCGCATCAGGAGACGGGCGTGCTCGCGTGCTTCCGGGCCGTGCGGGCAGCGCTCGAGCTCGGGAACGGCAGCCGCCCGATGGCATGGACGGTCGTCACCACCCAGAGCCAACCCTCGCATCACGGTGAACGAGTCGACCCGAGCTCCGCGAGCTTGTTCGGCTTGTTCGGCTCGGTGGCTAAGGAGTACGCGCCCTGGCAGATCCGGGCCGTCGACGTCGACGCCGAGCGCGAGAAGCCGTGGGCTGAGCTGCTGGCCTTGCCCTTCGATTCGCAGGGCAATGGCTGGATTCATCGCCGGGGTGAGCTGCTCCGCCAGAGCCTCGTTCCGTTTCGGCAATCGCCGACTTTGGGCGAGCCGCTCTACCGGAGCAATGCCGTCTACGTCGTCATCGGTGGCGCCGGCGGTATCGGCCGCGCATGGACCGAGTACGTTCGGAAGCACTACCGAGCTCGAGTGGTCTGGATCGGTCGCCGGCCGTTCGACGCCGAGGTGGCAGCCCTGCTAGCGAGCGACGAGAGCGGGCCTGCCCCGCACTACATCGCGGCCGATGCCACCAATCGCACAGAGCTCGAACGTGCGTACCAAGAGGTCAAGGCGCGGTATGGCCGCGTGAACGGCGTCGTGCACTCCGCCTTGGTGTTGAGGGACCAAGCCCTCGAGAAGATGGACGAAGAGCGCTTTCGCGCGAGCCTTTCGGCCAAGGTCGACACGAGCGTTCGGCTGGCGCAAGTGTTTGCTGCGGAGGCGCTCGACTTCGTCCTGTTCTTCTCGTCGATGCAATCGTATTCCAAGGCGCCGGGCCAGAGCAACTACGCCGCGGGATGCACCTTCCAGGACGCATTCGCGGCAGCGCTCTCGAACACCTGGACCTGCCCGGTCAAGGTGATCAACTGGGGCTACTGGGGCAGCGTCGGAGTGGTGACCTCTGCCGCGTACCGCGAGCGCATGGCGCGCACGGGCGTTGGCTCGATCGAGCCCGACGAAGGCATGCGCGCGCTCGACGTCCTGCTCTCGAGCCCGATTCAACAGTTGTCCTTCACCAAGACGACGACCGCTCTCGTGCTCGATGGAATCAGCCAGTCAGAGTGGGTGGCGTGCGCTCCCGGGTCGAGGGAATCGATAGCGCCGGAGAGCCTGAGCCTCGCTCCGTCATACGCGCGTCGCGCCGCCGAGCTCCAGGATGCGGTGCGGCCCATTTACAACGAGCTGAGCTCGTGTCTGTTGAAGATTCTGCGAGCCCAGCTCGGGGTCCTCGCGGCCAGCAGAGGCTCCGCGAGCGGGGGCGACGCCGAAGTACCGCGCGAGGTGCTCGGGATCTACGCCCGCTGGTATCGTGAGGCCATTGCGCTCACGTCGGCGGTCGCTAACGGAAGACCGGCGTCGCTGGAGGAAGCGCGCGACGACTGGGAGCGGCGCAAGCAACGCTGGCTGCAACACCCGGAGGTTCGCGCCCAGGTTCTCCTGATCGAGGCCACCCTGGGCGCGCTTCCCGACGTCTTGACTGGAAAGCGCACGGCCACCGAGGTGATCTTTCCCGGGTCGTCGCTGCGCCTGGTGGAGCCGGTCTACAAGAACAATGCCCTAGCGGACTTGTTCAATGCCTGCGTCAGCGATCGGGTGGTCGCTTACGTCGCGGCGTGGGTCGCACGCGAGCCCGCTCGCAAGCTCTCGATCCTCGAGGTCGGTGCGGGAACGGGCGGCACCACCACCGGTGTGCTGGCGGGGTTGCGGCCGTACGCTTCCCATATCGCTGAATACACCTACACTGACCTGTCTCAGGCATTCCTGCTACATGCGACCGCCGAGTTCGCGCCGGAATATCCATTCCTGCGCTGCGCCGTGCTCGACATCGAGAAGCCGTTGGCGGAGTCGGGTGAGCCGTGGGGCCACTACGACGTCGTCATCGCCGCGAACGTTCTTCACGCGACGCGCGACGTGCGACAGGTCCTTCGCAACGCCAAGGCCGCGCTGCGCAGAGGCGGACTGCTCGTGCTGAACGAGCTCAACGCGCATTCCGTCCTCAGTCACGTGACATTTGGGTTGCTGGAGGGTTGGTGGCGGTATGCCGACGAAGCGCTGCGGATTCCAGGCTGCCCGGCGCTCGAGGCTAGCACCTGGCAGCGGGTGCTCGAAGGCGAAGGGTTCGAGATGGTCACGGTGCCGCTCGGACATATGCGTGAGCTGCCGCAGCAGATCATCCTGGCTGTGAGCAATGGAGTGGTGCGGCAGTGCGAGGCGACAGTCCAGCGCCGGCTCGATCGCGGCCCGACGAGTACCCAGAGCATCGCGTCGACACAGACGCACCCGCCCGCGGCGGTGAAGGTCCTGCCGGCGCCGGCGGCCACGCTCGCGCGAGATGCGTCGGGCACGACCTTGACCGGCGATGCCATCTCCGAGCAGCGGATCGACGACGCCGTGCGCGGCGTCGTGCGAGAGAGCGTTGCCGAGGCACTGCACGCCCCGCTGGCGCGGATCCGGGAAGACCGCAGTTTCTCCGAATACGGGGTCGATTCCATCATCGCCGTCCAGCTGATCAACACGATCAACCAGCGTTGTGGCGTCATCTTGAAGACGACGGCGCTCTTCGATCACAATAGCGTCGACCTCCTGACCCGGTTTGTCGTGCGTGAGCATCGTGCGGCGGTCGTCGCTGCGCTGGAGTTGGCGGCCGTCGTCGATCGCTCGCCAGTCATGGAAGCCGTCGTCGCTCCTGCGCGAACGAGCGCTCCCGGGGCGGAACTGCCCGCGCCCGTGTCGGCGCAGCGATCGACCCCCGAGCGGCCGATGGAGACATGCGAGCAGGGCAGCCCCGGAAGTTACCAGCGGGTGCTGGTCGAGCGACCCGGGAGCATCGCGGATGTGCGAGTGGTCAGCGCTCGGCCAGCACCGCT
>Ga0247763_1000037_pt1 | contig 53936 bp, 32 predicted proteins | sample UWRJL141409B4_FD_179926 | JGI IMG/M metagenome (GOLD analysis project Ga0247763, IMG submission 179926) | Plant litter microbial communities from Arlington Agricultural Research Station in Wisconsin, United States - UWRJ-L141-409B-4 | ecosystem: Environmental > Terrestrial > Plant litter >... | reverse complement strand
AGCGGGCCGTTCTGCGATGTGATCGAGCCACCGGATCCGTGCCTTGGAGTGAACTGCAACGGCGGTATCTGCGATGGGGGGACGTGTATCCTGTGTCCGCCGGGACAGAGCGGGCTGTTCTGCGAGGTGATCGAGCCGCCGGATCCATGCCTTGGAGTGAACTGCAACGGAGGTATCTGCGATGGGGGGACGTGCATCCTGTGCCCGCCGGGACAGAGCGGGCCGTTCTGCGATGTGATCGAGCCGCCGGATCCATGCCTTGGAGTGAACTGCAACGGCGGTATCTGCGATGGGGGGACGTGTATCCTGTGTCCGCCGGGACAGAGCGGGCTGTTCTGCGAGCTGATCGAGCCACCGGACCCGTGCCTCGGAGTGGACTGCAACGGGGGCGTGTGCAGCGGAGGGGCGTGCACGTCGTGCCCGCCCGGGCAGAGCGGGACGTTCTGCGAGATCACTGACCCGTGCTTTGGGGTCAACTGCCAGAATGGCGGCGTCTGCAATGGGGGGACGTGCACGTGTGCCCCGGGCTTCAGCGGAACCAGCTGCGAGACGAACGACAACGACTGCTCGCCTAACCCTTGTCTGAACGGCGGCGAGTGCACCGATGGCGTCGCGACCTTCGGTTGTGAGTGCGCCACGGGATTCAGCGGCCCAACCTGCGCCTGCCAGGACACCGACGGCGACGGCTGCTCGGAGTGCCCCGGGCCGACGTCTGATCCGGCGGGAGATGGCACCGACACCGACGAGGATGGCCAGTGCGACGTCGGGGACACCGACGACGACAACGATGGCGTCGAAGATGACGAGGACGACGAAGCCCTGGACGCGACGGTGTGCCGCGACGAAGACGAGGACGGCTGCGACGACTGCACGAACGGCTCGGACGACCCGGACGACGACGGCGACGACGCCGACGAGGACGGGCTCTGCGATCTGGGTGACGACGACATCGACGGCGACGACGTGCCCAACGAGGACGACCTCGATCCGATCGTCGGCACCGTGTGCGCCGACCTCGACCTCGACAGCTGTGACGACTGCACGAGCGGCGCACTGAACGCCGCGCTGGATGGGCAGGACACAGACGGCGATGGCCTGTGTGACCTCGGTGACGGCGATGACGACAATGACGGCATCGACGACGGGCTCGACCCGGACAGCCTGGTCGACACCGTGTGCGGAGACAGCGACGAGGACACCTGCGACGACTGCACGACCGGCACGCGGAACGCCGCGCAGGATGGCCTGGATACGGACTCGGACGGCCTGTGCGATCTGGGCGACAGCGACGACGACAACGACGGCGTGGGGGATGTCGACGATCAAGAGCCGCAGGATCGTCTCCGCTGCCGTGACGCTGACACGGACGGCTGCGACGACTGCGTGAGCGGCAGCAATGACGTGGCCAACGACGGCACCGACACCGACGCGGATGGGACTTGCAACGGCGGCGACGACGATCGCGACGGCGACGGTGTGCTCAATGTCGACGATCCCGAGCCGCTCGATCGGCTGCGCTGCGGGGACGACGACGACGACAGCTGCGACGACTGCTCGAGCGGCAGCGCCGACCCTGAGGACGACGGGACTGATATCGACGACGACGGCCTCTGCGACGCGGGCGACGCGGACGACGACGACGACGGGGTGCCCGACACACAGGACGCCGACAGCGAGGACGCCGAGGTGTGCCGAGACGTCGATGAGGACGGCTGCGATGACTGCTCGAGCGGCACCGACAACGTCGACGACGACGGCACCGATACGGACGCCGACGGTCAGTGCGATGTCGGCGACGAAGACGACGACAGTGACAGTGTCGATGACGACGACGACCAGGCGCCGCTCGATCCCGTGCGGTGCCGCGACAGCGACAGCGACAGCTGCGACGACTGCTCGTCCGGTAGTCCGGACGCGGCCGACGACGGCACGGACACCGACGGCGACGGCCTGTGCGACCTGGGAGACCTGGACAGCGATGACGACGGCGTGCCCGACGACGCCGACAACCAGCCGCTCAATCCGAACCTCTGCGGAGACGCCGACGGTGACGGCTGCGAGGACTGCGCGAGCGGACACTCGGTGCCGAGCGAGGACGGTACGGACACGGACGGCGATGGGCGGTGCAACCCGGGTGACGCTGACGACGACAACGACGGCGTGAGCGACGAGAGCGACGTGGCATCACTCGACCCGGCTCGCTGCCGCGACAGCGACGATGATGGCTGCGACGATTGCTCCAACACCGGCGCGAACGGCAGCGGCGGTGATAGCGACGACGACGGCGGCGACCAGGACGGCAACGGCCTGTGCGACTCCGGCGAGGTGGACAGCGACGGCGACGGGGTAACCAACCCGCTCGATCTCGACGCCGACAACGACGGCAGCCCGAACAGCGCCGAGGGCGAGGATGACGCCGACGGCGACGGCGTGCCGAACTTCCTGGACCTGGACAGCGACGGCGACGGGCTCACCGATGCCTATGAGGCGAGCGGGCGCGATGACGACCTGGACGGAGTGTATGACGGGTTCAGCGAAGAGGCGGCGCCCGGCAATGGTTTGAGCGACGATCTCGAGAGCGCGCCGCTCGCCGCGCTCGACGACGACGGCGACGGTCTGCCGAATCTCCTGGATCTGGACAGCGACGGGGACGGTCTGACCGACCTGCGCGAGGCGGGCCTCGCGGGGTTCGATGCCGACGACGACGGCCGCGTCGACGATCTCACCGACGAGAATGAGAACGGCCTCGCAGACGTGATCGATCCGGATCCGGCGCTCCCCGTCCCGGGCACACCGCCGACGCCGCGGGACACAGACGGCGACCTGAGCTTCGACGGTCGCGACACGGACTCGGATGGCGACGGCGTCTCCGACGCCATCGAGGGTCACGACGTGACCGCCAGCGGGAGCTCGAGCGTCGCGACCACGGGAGACGAGGATGGCGACGGCCTCGACGATGCCTTCGTCGGGTTCGGCGCGACGCCCGACCATGACGACGACGGCACCCCTGACGTCCGCGACACCGACGACGATGGCGATGGTCGCGACACGACCGGAGAGCTCGAGGACGCGAGCGCCTACCCCGAGCTGGGCAGCGACCCCGACGGCGACGGTCGACCGAACTACCTCGACACCGACAGCGACGGCGACGGCGTCTCCGACGCGGCGGAGTCGATGGGGACGGGCGACATCAATGACGACGGGGTGCCGGACTACCTCGAGAGCTGGGTGCTCGATCGCGACACCGATGACGACGGGGTGCTCGACTACCTCGAGCGCGGCCCCGACGGACGGGATCTCGACACGGATCGGGACGGCATCCCCGATTACCTCGACGCAGACGACGACGGCGACGGCATCCCGACGCGGGTGGAGGTCGCTCACCCCGACCCCGACGTCGACGACGACGGGATCCCCAACTATCTCGATCCCGATGCGGACGGCGACGGGGTGCCGGATCTGGAAGAGGTGAACAGCGACATCGATGGCGATGGAACGCCCGACTATCTCGACCCGCCACACGTCGGCGTCTCGGGCGGCTCGTCCTGCGGGCTGCCGAGCGACGGCGGCGCGGCGTCGGGGTGGGGAGCGGTGCTCTTCGGCTGCACGGCGCTGGGGCTGTGGGCGCGGCGGCGCGAGCGGCGAGAGGTACGATCCGGCGCGAAGGACGCGCGGGGCAACGAGATGAGGTCAACGTGAAGGCGACAATTCAGCTGCGGCTCATCGCACTCACCCTGGCGCTCGGCGTCGCCGACGCGGGGGCTCAAGTCCGGCTCGATCGCTACTCGGCGCCGCTATCGCCGAGTGACGGGCTGCGCTTGTCTCGGCCGACCGTGATCGGTCACCGCGAGGTGGGGGGCTTGCTCGCCGTCGACTACGCCAACGACCCGCTCGTGCTCGAGCTCGAGCGAGGCCTGGAGCAGACCGAGACGGCGCGCCTGGTCGAGACACAGCTGCAGGCGCACGCCCGCTTCGCGTACGGCGTGTATGAGGGGCTGATGCTCGGCGTCGGCTTCGAGTTCGCGATGGTGCAGACGGGGGAGCCCTGGGCAGACCGCGCCAACAGAACCGTCGTCGCGCCCGACGACGGCTCGGGCATCGGCGACGCGCAGATCGGGGCGCGCTACGTGGCCATCGGCGGTGACGACGAGCTGATCGCGCTCGCCTTCGACGGCAAGCTGATCGTGCCGCTGGCCCGCGTCGCCAACTCGGATCAGCAGCTGAGCGGCGAGCGCGGCGTGGCGGGCGGGCCCGAGGCCATCTTCGAGGTGCGCCCAGGACCGGCGCGCATCACCGCCAACCTCGGCGCGATCGTGCGCAGGGACGCGCGCCTGTTCGACACCAACCTGGGCGACGAGATGACCTTCGGGCTCGGCGCAGGCGTGCAGCTGCCGGGTGATCTGCGCAAGTTCGAGGCCATCGGCGAGGTGTACGGGTCGACCGCGACCGCCGACTTCTTCGGCGGCGTCGTCACGCCCATCGAGGCGTTGCTGGGCGGGCGCTGGTCACCGAGCGAACGCTGGCGGGTGAGCCTCGCGGGCGGCACCGGCTTGCAGCGAGGTATCGGCTCGCCCGACGCGCGCGCGCTGGCGTCGCTCGGGCTCATCGCCGCGCCCGAGCTCGACCCGGATAACGACTCCGTCTACGACCAGAAGGACGCCTGCCCGATCGAGCCCGAGGACGTGGACGGCTTCGCAGACGACGACGGCTGCCCCGATCCCGACGACGACCAGGACGGCGTGAGCGACTCGGTCGACCGCTGCCGCTCCGAGCCCGAAGATCGCGACTCGTTCCGCGACGAAGACGGCTGCCCCGACCTCGACAACGACAGCGACGGCGTGCCCGACGCGACCGATCGCTGCCTCTCCGAGCCCGAAGACAAGGACGGCGATCGGGACAGCGACGGCTGCCCCGACCTCGACAGCGACGGCGACGGCGTGCTCGACGCGACCGATCGCTGCGCCAACGAGGCGGAAGACGTGGACCAGTTCCAGGACGAAGACGGCTGCCCCGATGCCGACAACGACAGCGACGGCGTGTCCGACGCCGAAGACGCGTGCCCGCTCGAGGCCGGCGTCGCGGCGGAGAAGGGCTGCCCGGCCGCGCCCTCCCAGGTGCGCGTCGAGGGCGGTGTCATCCGCTTCGAGCAGCGCATCGAGTTCGAGCAGGGCGGAGCTGATCTGCTCGCGGTGAGCAACCCCATCCTCGAGGAGATCCGCTCGCTGCTCGAGAAGCGACCCGAGCTGCGCCTGATCGCGATCGAGGGGCACACCGACTCGAAGGGCGCCGCGAACTTCAACCAACGCCTGTCGGAGCGCCGCGCTCAGAGCGTCGCGCGCTGGCTGATCGAGCACGGCATCGCCGCCGAGCGGCTGAGCGCCTGGGGCTGCGGCAGCCACCGCCCGCTCGCCCCGGAGCAGTCGCCCGAAGACCAGCAGCGCAATCGCCGCGTCGAGCTGCACGTCGTCGAGCCGCCGCCGCCCGAGCCCCACTCGGTCGCGGGCTGCGGCTCGGTGCCGGTGACGGGAAAATAGGGCGAGCACCGCCTCGATCGGGCGCCTGTCGCTTGCGCCCGATCGACGCTCAGGGAGCGGGCACGGGCACCTGGACGGGGTCAGTGCTTTCGGGACCGGGACTGCCGAGCTCGCCCGAGCCGTTCGCTCCCCAGCAGTGCACCGAGCTGTCGCCCAGCAAGACACAGGCGCCGTTGCCGTAGGCTCCGATATCAATCTTGCCCGGAGGCAGGAAGATCGTCGCCGGGTTTCCGTTGCCGGGATCGACGCCTCCCGCCGGCGCCGGCCCCTTGCACTGAACGACGTCGTTGCTCAGCAGGGCGCAGAGGTGGCCGCTGCCAGCCACGATCTTCGTGGCGGTCTCCCAGTTGGGCACGGTCACCGGGGTCAGGTTGGTGAAGAGGCCGAGGCCCGGCAGGCGTCCGACGCAGGAGACGCCACCGGCTCGTGACCGCACACAGGTGTGCTGCAGACCGAGCGCCACCTCAGCCACGTTGCTGAACATCGTCGCCTGCCCCGGTGTGACCGTGGCGTCGCCGGTGGCGCCGGTGCCGAGCTGCGCGATGTCGTTGGCGCCCCAGCACCAGAGGCTGTCGTCGGTGCGCACGGCGCAGATGTGGTTGAAGCCACCGACGACGCGTCGCACGGCATCCAGCCCGACCACTGGCGTGATCACCCCGACATCGTCGAAGCACGTGACCGTGCCGGAGCCGAGCAACGCGCAGAACGCCTGCGCCGAGCTCGTCAGCTGCCTGACGTCGTCGAGCCCGCTGACAGAGGCTGCCCCCGCCCCGAAATTGCCACCCCAGCACACCACGTTGCCGCTGCGCAGCACACCGCAAGTGCCGAGCGAGCTGACCGCGAGTTGCTGCACGTTCGAGACGTTGGGCACGACGACAGGCCCGAGACTCCCGGTGCCGCTGCTGCCCTGTCCGAGCTGGCCTTGGCCGTTGTTGCCCCAGCACACGGTCGCGCCGTCCGAGCGCAGCATGCACTGGTGAGTCCCGACGATCCCCCCGCTGGGGGCGCTTCCGAACAGGCAAGCGACCGAACACCCGTCGCCGTCGACGCGCCCGCCGTCGTCACACGTCTCGCCCCGCCCGGGTTGCACGAAGCCGTCGCCGCAGCTCGGCAGCTGACAGGCGTTGGTGCAGGAGTCGGTGTTGCTGGTGTTGCCGTCATCGCACACCTCGGAGCTGGCCTCGATGCCGTCACCGCAGCCCGGCGGCAGCGCGCCGCAGGTGCCGCCGTCGCACGGCTCCGGTCGTTCATCGTCCCCGTCGCAGGCCGTCTCCGGCATGACGTCGCAGCGGCCGGCGGCGGAGCACTCCGAGCAGACCCCGTCGCAGGCGCTGTCACAACAGACGCCGTCGACGCAGAAGCCAGACGCGCACTCGGTGGGCGAGCCGCAGGCGTCACCGAGCCCGAAGGCATTCACAGCGCTGGGCGGAGAGGCGTCGCCATCGCCGGTCTGCACTGCACCCGCGTCGCAGCGGGCGCCCGGCAGGCAGGCGCCCTCGACGTCACCGAGCCCGGCGCTCGGGTTGCGGGCATCGACCGCGCAGCCCGCGACCAGCGCCCCCAGCGCCAACCACCCACCCCGAGATTTGCGCGTCATTCGAAACGCAAAGCGGAGCACCGGCGATCGACCCGGTCAAGGCGGCGAGGTTCGCCGCGCGGCGGTCGAGCGTGACCGCGATGCGAAAGATCGCGTTCCGTGCCGATTCGAGCGAGGCGTATTCGGGCGCGGGCGCAATGTTCTGCTCGCCTGACCTGGCGGCGCGCCGCTTCGTACACGCCCACAGTGCAACATGCTAGCGTCCGCGCCATGCGTCGATGGGTTCCGGGTGTGGCTCTGCTGTGTGGGTGTGGGCTCGTGGGGTGTGGCGCCGGCGGCGAAGGAGATCCCGATGGCGCGCCGACCTTCACGGGAGTGGGGCCGGGCACGAGCGGCGCGGGGGGCACGAACCCGCCCAACAACAGCGCCGGATCGAGCAATGGGGGCCCCGGTTCGATGCAGCCCGTCGGCAACGGCAGCGGGGGCTCGAACGGCGCGCCCGTGGCCAGCGCCGGCAGCACGGGTGAAGGCAACGGCGGCGTCGGTTCGCTCGCGCCGGGCAACAACCCGGGGAGCGGCGGCAACGGCGTCGCGGGCAGCGGCAGTCAGCCGCCGCCGGGGGGCAGCTCCGGTCAGCCCGATCCGAGCGGCCCGTTCGTGAGCGTGCCCACCAACGGCGGCGCTTCGGCGGCGTTCGTGTGCCCCGATGGTCCGTTCGGCAATCCGCTGCAGGGCATGGGCGCCGTGCAGAGCATCGAGGCGCCGGATGGTGAACAAGACTTCTCCTTCGTCGAGGGTCCGGTCTGGGTGGGCAGTCAGAATCGGCTGTTCTTCTCCGACAACACCGTCGGGCGCATCTGGGAGCTCGCGCCGCCGTTCACGACTGCGGCGAGCTTCCTGGAGAACACCGGCGCCAACGGCCTCGCCGTCGACAACGACGATCGGCTGCTCGTCGCCGACCAGAGCGCTGGGCGCATCACCCGCTTCGACCTCGCGTCGAAGCAGCTCATCGACACCGTCGTGCCCAGCGGCAACTTCACGCCCAACGATCTCGTCCTGCGCAGCGACGAGAACCTCTACTTCACCGACCCGAACTCGGGGGGGCGCGGCTTCTACCGCGCTTCGCCGTCGGGCCAGGTCGACGGCCCCTTCTCGCAGAGCAACACCGAGGACACGCCGGGCGCTCCCAACGGCGTCGTGCTCTCGCCCGACGAGAACCTGCTCTACGTCGGTGACGTGCAGCAGCGCTTCGTGTCGGTGCTCGAGCTGGAGGCAGACGGCACGATCGACACCGCGAGCGCTCGCGTGTTCGTGCGCACCACGGGCGACACGGTCGATGGCATGGCGGTCGACTGCGCCGGCAACCTGTACGTCGGCACGCGCACGGGGGTCGAGGTGTACGCGCCAGACGCGACGCTCATCGGCATCGTGCCCACGGGCGAGTCATCCAACGCCACCTTCGGCGGGGCAGATCGGCGGACGCTGTTCGTCACCTCGCGCTTCGAGGTGAGGTTCGTGACGCTCGGCGTGCCGGGCTTGCCCGACTGATCCAGGCGCTGGCGGCGCTGATAGGTGCTCGGCCAATGGGGGCCGGTCAGGAGCGCCCGGGTCACGGCGGTGGCCCCGAGTGGCCCGGGTCGCAGTGGCCCCGAGAGGCCCGGGTCGCAGGCCAGACTGCCTGACATCGGGCCGCCCCCGGACGGGGTACCGCTCGAGTTGCCGGAGCGGTTCTGCTCTCGGGTCGCGCCGCCGCGGAAAGACGGCGCAGGCACGGGGCACCTGATAGAGTTGGACGATGCGAGCCGCTCGCTTTGTCATCGATCCCCTGGATCCTCGGGCGCCCTCGCAGGACATCTGGGAGCAGTTGACCGAGAGCGAGCGCCAGGCGGTGGTCGACTCCCTGCCGTCCGAGGTACCGCGAGCGCTGCCGCCGGAAGGGGACGGGCATCGCATCCCGAAGAGCCGCGCGCTCGAAGCGCTGGGAGAGTTTTATCGCCGACTGCGGCGACGCGTGTACCTGTCAGCGGAGCTACCGGTCTACTACCCCGACGAGCCCATGTTCGCCCCTGATCTGCTCGCCGTGGTCGATGTGGGGATGCAGGAGAGGCAGAGCTGGGTAACGCAGCACGAAGGCAAGGGCCTCGATTTCGTGCTCGAGATCAACGTTTCGGGAAACCGAAAGAAGGATTTCGAAGACAACGTCGTGCGTTACGCGAAGCTCCAGATTCCGGAGTACTTCGCCTTCGATGTGCCCAGGAGCCGTCTGGTCGGGTGGCGCCTCGAGTCTGAGCGGGCCCTCACCTACGAACCCATCGTGCCGCAGGGCGGGCGCTGGCCTTCGCGTGTGCTGGACCTGGACTTGTCGCTCGAAGGAGGACAGCTCCGTTTCTATCACGGCAACGCTCCGTTGCTCGATGCGCGCGAGCTCATCCATCGGCTTTCGGCCCTGGTCGACGAGGCGCTTCAGCGCGCCGAAGAGGAGGCGCGCCGCGCCGAGAAGGAGTCACGCCGCGCCGAAGAGGAGTCGCGCCGTGCCGAAGAGGAGTCACGCCGCGCCGAAGAGGAGTCGCGCCGCGCCGAAGAGGAGTCACGCCGCGCCGAAGAGGAGTCACGCCGCGCCGAAAGGCTAGCGACGCGACTGCGTCAGCTCGGTATCGAACCCGACGAAGACATGCGTTAGTAGGCGACCGAAGTCCGCGCCGGGTTTCGCGGCGAGAGGGTGCGAGAGCGTGCAGAGAGTGGAGCAAAGCGACGAGGTAGCGACGGCCGAGCTGCGACGCCACGCGCGCCTGCCGCTCGCGCTCGCTGCGCTGCTCGCGGTGATCTGTCTCGGGACGCTCTGGGCGCCCCCGGCGGGGCGCACGAGCTGGGCGCTCGAGGTGGGGCCGGGGCTGATCGAGGTGGCGGTGCTGGCGGTCACGTTCGAGCGGCGCCCGCTGTCGCACCTCGTCTACGTGACGGTGTTCGTGCACGTGCTGGTGCTCATCTACGGCGGCTATTACACCTACGCGCTGACGCCGCTCGGCGACTGGGCCAGAGAGGCGTTCGGGCTGAGCCGCAACCACTACGACCGCGTGGGGCACGTGGCGCTCGGTGTGTTCCCGATCTTCCTCGCCCGCGAGGTGCTGCTCCTCACGAGCCCGCTCCGGCGCGGCAAGTGGCTCGTCGCGCTGAGCGTGAGCCTGGTGTTCTCGTTCGCCGCGTTCTGGGAGCTGCTCGAGTGGTGGGTGACGCTGATCGTGGCCTCCGACGTGGGGCAGGCGTTCCTGGGCTCGCAGGGCGACGTGTGGGACGCCCAGTGGGACATGCTGCTCGCCCTGCTCGGCGCGCTGGCGAGCCTGGTGCTCGCTTCGGGTCTGCACGATCGGTCGATGGCGCGCGTGCCGGCCGTTGCGCCGAAATAGAATCGGCGTCCGCTTGTCAGAGCGGTCGCTCGCGCGCGACTACCTACTGGCGCAGCTTCGCCTCGTTTGACCGGCGCTGCTCGCTGCGCACGTGGGTGTATCGCGCCGCCCAGCTCGCGCAGCGCATCCGCGCGCTCGACGCCCTCGACAGCCCGAACCCGTCGACGTGAGCTCGGCGCGGCCGTGAGCTCAGCGCGGCAGCTGCCAGCGATACGGCGTCATCTGCCCGCCGCACAGCGCGAAGCCGAACACGAAGCGTCCATCGTCCGAGATCCTGAGCGGCGCCTGGGGCCGCCAGTCCTCGAGCTCCAGCGACTCCGACTCGAGCAAGGCCGAAAAGGAGCGGGTCTCGCCCGCCGCGCTGATGAAGCCCTCGCTGAGGTCGCTCACCACTCCCAGCACGACGCTCCCGTCCGCCGTCATGTCGACGCTGCTGCTCGGCTCGCCGTCGGGCCCGAGCCAGGCGAGGCCGTCGCGCGTCCAGCGGTAGGCGCGAGACATGCCGGAGACCATGCTCGTACTGGAGAAGGCCTGGCCATCCCGGCTCAGTACGGGGTTGCCCGGGAGCCTGACGGCACCCAGGGGATCGCCCTCGAGGATGCTCCTGAAGCCATCGAGCTCGGTCCAGTGAAACAGGCCGCTCGAGTCGTTGCCCTGAACCATGCCCATGACGGCCGAGCCGTCGCTGCTGACGCGGAACAGGCCCGTGCCGCGCTCGTCGCGCGGCGCGCCGCCCAGCTCTCGGAGCCCAGCCGCGCGGGTCCAGATCATCGGGATACCGTGGGCGAAGCCGTCGGCCACACCCATGCCGCCGCCCACGATGACGGAGCCGTCTCGGGAGACGTCGTACACTCCGCCTTCGAAGGTGTCGGCAGGCATCGAGCCGAGGCGCTCGAGCCCCTTCGCGAGCGACCAGCGCACGAGGTCGCGCCTGTCTGCGTTCGGCGGCGTCTGGCCCGACTCGCCGAGCTCGCTTTCGGCTGGCACGAAGTCGATGACGTAGCGGCCGTCGGCGCTGAGCCTCGCGTTGGGGCTGAGCGGGACCCGGGTCCGACTCCCGTCGGGCTCGATCAGGAACGGCGCTGCGTTCTCCGGCGCGTCCACGGCCGATGCGAACAGCGCCGTGCCGTCATCGGCGAGGCCGAGCAACCAGCCTCGATCCGCGAGCCTCTCCGCTCCGCGCGCGGCCGTCCAGAGAAACTGCTGGCAGTGGTTGGGCGCGGTGAGGCCGTCGGCGGAGGTGCACTGGTGGAACATCGCCGCGTCTCCCGTCGAGTTGACCTCGATCGTGCCCGATGGCGGACGGGCCACGCCTTCGTCGTCCTCGCAACGAAGGAGCTGCAGCGCGCCGGCGAGCGGGCAGCCGCAGCTCGGTTCTGCGCTGCTCTCGACGGGCGTACGGGATGATCCATCGCCCGAGGCGCCCCCGCCGGATCCATCGACCGCGGGCACCGCGACACCGGGAAGCTCGCCCCCCTCGCGGGTGTCGGTCGCCTCGACAGCCGCTCCCGCGCGGTTCGCGGCGCCTGCACCCGGGTTGCTGGAGCCGGATTCACCGCCGCAGCCAAGGAGCAGGAGCCCCACCGCAGCGCACGAGAGCCAGGGAAGGGCGCGGAGCCTGGGCTGCACCGTTCCGGCACGGCGAGCTCGAGCGCAGGGCGTCAGCATGGATCAGAGGCTAGCAAGCGAGTCGGAGCGGAGCCAGGCGCCGCCCGTCGGAGCCCGTTCTGCCGGGCCCGCTCGCGTATCTGACGGGGGCCGCGGGCCTTCAGCCCTGCGCCGCGACCCGCCGCGCGAGCTCGGCGAACACGCCGTTTCGAACCTCTGCGCTCGCGCTCGTCTGCGTGAGGTAGGCCGCGATGATGATGGGCTTGCCGTCGGGCGGCCACAGGATCGCGATGTCGTTGGTGGTGCCGCCGTGACCAGACCCGGTCTTGTCGCCGGCGCGCCAGGTGGAGGGGAGGCCCGCGCGCAGCCGCTGCAACCCGGTCGTGCTGGCCGCCAGCCATGAAGCGAGCCGATCGCGCGAGGCCTTCGACAGCGTTGCCCCGAGCAGGAGCGCGCGCAGCGTGCGGGCCATCGCGCGCGGGGTGGTGGTGTCGCGCTCGTCGCCAGGCAGGCACTCGTTGAGGCTTGGCTCGTCGCGGTCGAGCCGAGTGCTCGCGTCGCCCAGGCTGCGCGCGAAGGCGGTGAGCCGCGCGGGCCCGCCGAGGAGCGTGAGCAGCAGGTTGGCGGCCGTGTTGTCGCTCAGCGTGATCGCCGCCTCGCACGCCTCGCTCACGCTGAGCTTTCCGTCGGCAGCGCGAGCGCGAGCCACCGGCGCGTATTCGAGCAAGTCGCTCTCCCCGAACGCGAGCGAACGATCGAGCCGCTCTTGCCCGCGATCGACGCGCGCGAGCACGGCCGCGACGGCGAGCAGCTTGAACGTGCTGCACATCGGGAAGCGCTCGTCAGCGCGATGCTGGCCGCGCTCGCTGCCCGCGGCGTCGATGATGGCCACGCCGAGGCGCCCGCCGCTCTGCCGCTCGAGCCCTGCCAGGGCCTCGACCGTCAGCGCGGGCGCAGCGGCGGGCGCGGCGCGGCTCGCGCCAGCCAGAAAGCTCGTCGACAGGGCACCGACCAGGGCGTGCAGGACATCGCGGCGACTCGGGTTCACGGGGACGTCATAGTCGATGTCATGGGTGAGGGCGCCCGCCGTGCGCGGTGCTGCGACCAACGCCGAGGTCGGGCGTCCCCCGGAGGTGCAGTTCGGAGGTCCAGTTCGTCGGCCCGAAGGCGGTGGCACGCGGGGTACACCCGTGTAGCACGGGAGCTCCGGCCCCGGCGCCGCTCGGGCTTGTCTCCCCGTGCAAATGGCCGTTCTTGCCGAAACACGAAGCGCGCCATACATCTCGAACGGTCGAGGGGTAGCCGTTGGAGCGCCGAGCGCCGCCCCCTCCTTCAGACAACAGCCTCGGCCTTCATCCTCGGGGTCCCGCCATGAACGAGCATATCGCGAGAACGTCAAAAGACATGGTCGACATCGGCAAGCTCTTCCAGAAAAGCTGGGGTTTGTTCCAGAGCAAACCCGTCGAGCACCTGGTGGTCAGCTTGATCGTCTTCGTGCTCTCGATGGTGTCGCTGGGCCTCTTGTTTGGCCCGCTGAGCGTCGGTCAGATCCGCATGATCGAGAAGCAACAGCGCGGTGAAGCCATCGCCATCAACGACGTGTTCGCCGGCTTCGCCAGCTTCGGCAGCGCGTTTCTGACGACCCTGATCATCTTCGTCGGCGTGTTCATCGGCATGCTCCTGCTGGTGCTGCCGGGCGTGCTGGTGGGCCTCGCCTGGGGCTTCGCGATCTGGTTCGTGGCGCTCGAAAACGCTTCGCCCACCGCGGCTCTGGCGGGCTCCTGGCAGCTGCTCAAGAACAACACGGTCTCCGTGCTCGTGGTGTTCGTCCTGCTCGGCGTCGTGAACGCGGTGGCTGGCACCGTCGTGCTCGCCACGCTGATCACCGCGCCGCTCAGCATGATCTTTGGCACGGTGGCGTATCAGGAGATGGTGGGGTCGACGCCGAACACGGTGGGCGCGGGCCGGCCCCTCTGAGCGCTCGCGTGGCGCGCGCCGCCGCCTGAGGCCGCTGATGGCGCCGCGCCCGAGCGCTCCAGGCCTCAGCCGCCCGGGGCCATCGAGCCCTGGGCCACGAGCGTCGCGCCGCAATACAGGCAGCGCGCGCGCGGCGCGTTGAGCTGGTTGCACTGGCCGCAGCGCGTCCCCCGGCGCTCCGCCGCCTGCCGCGGCAGGCTCGGGCTCAGGCCGAGCTTCGTGAGCCGCATCAGGTGTTCCACGAAGCCGCGCGCCTCGTCCTCCTGCTTGCCCTCCACGTCGACCCAGCTGTCGCCCATCAGCGCGCCGATCGCGCCCGTCGTCACCGCGCCCTCCCCGATGAAGGTGAAGAGGGGGAGGAGGGCGCCGCTCTTCAGAGCCAGGCTGACCACGAAGCGGTCGATGCGATCCCCCGTTTCCACGCTGGAGTTCCCGCGCCGGGGCGTCATGAAGAACGACGTGGGCAGCCCGAAGTAGCGGTACTCGATGTGGTCGATCGCGTCGATGGCGACCTGGGTCTCCCGTGTTTTCCACCACTTGCGCTCGCGCAGGCGAACCTGCCGCTGGGTGCCGTCGACCCACATCTCGCGCTGGTAAGAGAACAGCGACAGGAGCGACCAGAAGCGGTGGGTGCGCGCCGACAGCCAGTTTTGCCCGATGACGACCCGAGGGGCGATGCTGAGCCCCGGCGCCTTCACCTTCACGATGCTCACCCCTGAGCATGGATCATTCGCGCCGGAGCGGCATGGAGTCGGCGGTGGCAGCGGGTGACAGGCGCCGCCCCGGGTGCCGGCGCCGCCCCGGACGACGGGGCCGCGGAATCGAGGCGGTGAAACAGGCTCCGTCCCACCGCCCGGAGTGGCGCGAACGAGCCCGATCTGTCTCATCTTGGAAGATCGGCGAGCGGGTCGCGCGACAGAGCTCGCGTTCCCTCCTGCGAGGAGGGGCCCGGCAATAGGTAGGGCTTTACCTGCGATCGAAGAAATGGCCACATCGCCGCGGAGCGCTCCGAGGGAGCGGGTCCGGACGTCGAGGGACTATCAACATGCATTCACCAGCGCAGAGCCGCGCAGCGGGCTCCCCGAACCAAACGCCGCCGAGCGATCGGCCGCTTCGCTGGCGCGCAACGGCAGCCGTGTCTCTCGCTCTCGTCGCGCTGTCGCTCGCGCCCTCCGCCGAGGCGCAGTCAGAGTCGGCGCAAGCCCGCGTCCTGTTTCGCGAAGCGCGGACGCTCATGGACAAGGGGCGCCACGCCGAGGCCTGCCCGAAGCTCGAAGAGAGCCTGCGGCTCGACAGCGGCATCGGCACCCAGTTCAACCTGGCTCACTGCTGGGAGCAGGTGGGGCGCACGGCGAGCGCCTGGGGCCTGTTCATGGACGTCGCCGCCGCCGCGGAGACCGTGGGCCAGAAGAAGCGCGCCAGGGCGGCCCAGCAGCGCGCCGCGGCGCTCGAGCCCAACCTGATGCGCCTGATCATCGAGGTGCCGAAGCCGAGCGAGTCGTTGAGCGTGCAACGCGCGGGCGAAGAGGTCGGCGCCGCCGCCTGGGGCACCCCCATGCCGATCGATCCGGGTTCGCATCGCGTGGAGGCCAGCGCCCCCGGCAAGCTGCCGTGGTCGCAGGAGGTCGAGCTGCTCGTACCGGGCGAGACGGTCACCGTCGTCATCCCCACGCTGGAAGACAAAAACCCCGCGCCGCCGGAGCCCGTGGCAGCGGCCGAGCCCGAGCGCGCCGAGCCGGTGGTGGAGCGCGACGCGGGCAGCTCGCGCGGCTGGCGCACCGCAGGCACCATCGCGATGGCGGTCGTGGGCGTCGGCGGGGTGGTCACCGGCGCCGTCTTCGCCATGAGCGCGAGCGACGAGACCGCAGCGGCGCGCGAGCTGTGCGTCGGCGGAGAAGGCGGCAACGTGTGCGATCGCGACAGCGCGCTGCCGGGCTTCGACGGCGGCGTCCGCGAGCAGGAAGAGCTGCAGAAGCACCGCGATCGCGCCGAGAGCGACGCCCTGGTGAGCTACGTCGCCATCGGCGTGGGCGTCGCCGCGCTGGCGGGTTCGGCGATTTTGCTCTTCACCGCGCCGAGCAGCGAGCGCCCTCCGTCGGACGAGGCGGCGCTGGAGCTCCACCCGACGCTCGCGCCAGGCCTCGCGGGTCTCACGCTCGGCGGCAAGTTCTGAGTGGCGCCGTGCCTTTCGGCAGAACGGCTTCCGCGACGCGCCGAGCCCTGCTGAACGACACCTGGCCCGACGTGGCGAGCGCCGCGTGCCTGGCGCTCGTCTCGCTGGTCATGATCGTCACGCTCGGCGACTACGGGCTGACCTACGACGAGGAGCCCCACATTCGCTACGGCGAGCGAGTGCTCGCCTTCTACTCGAGCGGGTTTCGATCCTCGGGGGGCGTGGTGCGCTCGTCGTACGGCGCTGCGTTCGACGTGGCCGCGGCGCTGCTCCGCCGCGTCTCCCCCTGGGACGAGTACCGCACCAACCATGTGCTGTGCGCCTTCGTCGCTCAGATAGGCCTGCTCGGCACCTGGCGGCTCGGGCGGCTCGTGGGGGGGCCGCTCGGCGGCCTCTACTCGCTGCTGTTTCTGGTGCTCACCCCCGTCTACTACGGGCACCAGTTCAACAACCCGAAAGACATCCCCTTCGCCGCGGGCTACGTCTGGGGCCTCTACTTCATCGGGCGCCTCCTGGTCGCCTGCGCGCCTTCCGAGGCGGCGCCGCTCGCGGCCCTCGGGGGCTACCGTTTCTGGCTGGCGCTCGCGGCGGCGCTCGGGTTCGGCATGGCCGTGCGCGTGGGCGGCGCGATCCTGATCGGCTACCTGGTGCTGTTCCTCGCGCTCGTCGCGCTCGAGCGCTGGCGCTCGTCCCGCGCGGCGGCGCGTGCGCTCGCGCCGATCGGGCTGCGGGCGCTCGCGGCCGTGCTCGGCGGCTGGGCGCTCGTGATCCTTTCCTGGCCGCGGGCCCTCATGCGGCCGCTCGATGGTCCGCGCACCGCGCTCGACACGGTGACCAACTACACCGCGTATGACAGCCCGACGCTGCTGAGAGGCGAGTCTATCCCCTCGCAGAAGGTGCCGTGGGACTACCTGCCGACGTATTTCGCGGTGCAACTGCCCGAGTGGCTGCTGGTCTGCTTCGTCGGCGCCTGCGCCGCAGCGGTCGTCGGCGCGCTGCTCGCCCTGCGCCGGCGCCAGGCGATTCCGTGGGTGTGGCTGCTGCTGGTGACGGCCGTGCTCGTGCCGCCCGCGTACGCCATCGTGCGGCACTCCACGCTCTACAACGGGCTGCGACACTTCCTGTTCATCATCCCGCCCATCGCCGTGCTGGCGGGGGGAGCCCTGGCCGAGTCGACGCGGCGCGCCGCCCTCAACAGGCCGCTCGGGGCCGCCGCGCTCGCGGCGCTGATGCTGCTGTTCACGGTCGACCAGGCCGCAGCCTCGTGGCGCCTGCACCCCCACGAGCACGTCTACTTCAACCGCTGGTCGGGCGGGCCCGCGCGCGCCGTCGATCGCTACGAGACGGAGTACTACGGCAGCGTGTATCAGGAGCTGCACGAGCGCCTCGCCGAAGAGGTGTGGCAGACGCGGCGCGACGAATACCTGAACCGCACCTTCCTGGTCTCCGGCTGCGGCTCGAACCTGTTCTTCAAGCGCAACCTGCCCCAGAACTTCCAGTACGCGGCGATGCGCGGCGCGAAGAACGCCGACTACTACGCCACGTACGCGCGCGACGGTTGTCTACGCCATTTCCGCGATCGAGCGCTGGTCACCAGCGTGGTGCGCGACGGCGCGACCCTCGGCGTCGCGCGCGACATGAAGCGCAAGGCGCGCCGGAGGCCGTCGGCGGCGCGCTAGGCCTCACGCCACCGCACGACCCGCGTCGAGCTCGCGGCGCTCGAAGGCGCCTTCAGGGGGTGATGCGCACCGTCACCGTCACCTTCTTGGTCACGGCTCCGGAACCGAAGGACATCTCGAAGGTCACGTCGGTGGCCGCAGTGACCTTGTTGGGCGCGATGAAGGTGAGCTCTGCGTTGCGGCCGACGCCGTTGACGACGTTGGCATTCACGGCCGCTCCAGCGGGGAGCGCCGACGTGACCTTGACGCTGGACGGGGCGATTCCCATCCTGAACTTGGCGGTCTTGCCGGCTTGCACGGGGCCGATGGCAGGCGCTGCGAGCACGCCGATGGCGACCAGAAGATCCTGGCAGACGTTGGTGCGCTGCTCCGCCGTCAGGCGCGATGGCCCGCTCTGGCCGGCACCCCTGAAGATGTCGTGGTTGTCGGGATAGGTGACCGTGATCTCTAGCGTGTGTGGCGCTGGCGCGACCGCCGTCGGGAGCACGGGGGCGGTGAAGGTCGTGCCGTCGATGGTGCCCGCTGGCGCGGGCGCGGCGCCCTTGTAGCGCAGGCGGTACTCGACGCCGGCGGTCCCCCGGATCTCGAAGCGCACCCTCTCGGTCTCGTAGATGGGTTGCGCCGCCGAGACGACCGGGCTCACCTCGAGGCTCTTCACCGTGATCCTGCGCAGCTGCTCGATGTCGGTGAGGAACTTGCCGACGACGCTGGCCGTGAGCTCACCCCGGACATGAACGTTGTACACGCCGGCGCGCGACGCCGCGAAGAAGGCGCCGACGGCGTTCTCCACCTTGTCATGCAGGGGGATGAAGTAGCTGTCTCGGAAGCGCACGCGATTGGCGGCGGGCGTGGCGATGCTTCCAGCCACCATGTCGCTCGCAACGACGCCTGCGATCGCTGGCGTCTCGACGGTCAGGAACTCGAGCGGGTTAGCGTCGGAGAGGCCCACGGCCACGTCTCCCGCACCGCGACCCTGCATGAAGCCGAGCAGGCGCGCGAACTCACCGACGAAGATCTCGTTCGGGCTGCCGACGCCCAGGTTGGTGTAGAGATCGCCAGACTTGTAGGAGGCGTCCTGCTCGAGCCCGATGCGCTGCGCGGCGGCCCTGTTGCCCGCCATCAGAAAGCAGATGGGGTAGACGCCGATCAGGGGGAACCAGCTGTCGCGGTTCAAGAGGCGAGAGAGCGCGCGCCCCCAGGCCTGAGGGATGTGGTCGCTCCACAGCCGCTCGAGGTTCAGGCTGAACCATTTGTTGATTTCGCTGCGAATCTTCTCGAAGGGGCTCACGCTGACCTTGATCTTGTCGCCGATGGCGAACCGATCGGACTCGAGCGCGAACCGCAGCGCGACGCGGCGGGTGCCGAGCTCGAAGCTCTCGATGAAGTTCAGGCTGTCGTAGTCATCCTTCGCGACGTCGCAGGGGATGCCGTCACCGAAGTCCGCGAACCGCTCCGCCTCGATGTCGCTCGGGAACTGGACGATCTTGCGCTCGGCGCCGAGCACCTCACCTTCGAGGTCGGTCGGGCCCCGGCCGCCGGTGCCCGCGCCCCAGGCGATCGCGGCGAAGAGCGAGTCGAGCGCGCCGACGCCGAAGTGTCGAGTCCATTTCGACGCCGTGGTCGCGTCGTCGGTGAACGAGAAGCCGAGGTCGACGAGCCATGGCAACGGGAGGCTCAAGAACAGCGGACCGAGCAACGCGTACTGCCACACGTGTTGCATCTCGTGCAGCTCCACGGCGCGACGGCGCGTGACGGGCTCTTCACCTGGGTCGGACGGGATCATGATCAGCGACTCTTCCAGCGTCGCGCCGGCGGTCGTGCGCCCCGTCACGGTGACGTGTTCCAGGCTGACATTCGCGCGATCGATCAGGATGTCGATCGGGTCGACGAGGACGATCCTCTGCCCGACGGGAGGCTCGAAGATCTTGCCCCAGGCTTCGCCGCCTGGGCCCGCGAAGTGCAGCTCGTCGTCCTTCACGTAGGGGTTGGCCCCGCCCTGGACGGTGAAGCGCAGCTGGACGGGCGGGGCCGCCACCTCGCTCTGCAGCGAGGCCTGAACCGGCGCGAGGCGGCGCACGCCGAGGTTCGCCGTGTGCGTCGCCGGCAGGGCGGAGTCGAGCTCGGCGACGACCACGGGAGCGGCGGTGAGCCGGCGCAGCGCGCCCCCCTCGGCGTCGGCCTTCTTGCGCACGCGGAGCACGTCGTTGATGGCCGGGCTCGTGGGGACGTCGACCTTGACGAGCACCTGGTCTCCCGGCGCGGCCGTGTTCTCGGCCTCCAGGCTCTTGCCCGCGATCATGAGCACGATCGTCACCGCGTCGCCGTTCGCGAACTGCGCGCCGGGCAACGCTTCATCGAGCTCGATCCGGTTCGTGGCGCCCGTGACGGCCTTCACCACCGTGAAGAAATCTCGGTCGGGCGCCTTGCGGACCCGCACGGGTTGACCCGCGCTGAAGCGGGTGGCCTGGCCCGCGGTGGTGGTCACCTGGCTCGCGCCGCTGACCTTGCCGTCGGCCTTCACGGAGGCGTCGGGGGACATCAGATCGACAGCGATCGCCGTGCTGTGCAGCGCGGCGGGCAGCGCGGTCAGCGCGCAGCGCAGGAAGAGCTGCAGCGCGATCCGGCGCTCGGTCACCACGGCTGCCGCGCCGGTATTCTCGATGGCGAGCCCATCGAACTTGCGCAGGTCTGTCGCGTTGCCGACGCCGACCCGATTGCCGCTGGCGGTTTGGCCCGCCACGGCCGTGCTGGGGTCGAGCTTGACGATCTCGATCTTGCCGTAGTCGGTCGGGAGCGCCGGCGCCGTCAGCGGTGCATCCAGGATCGCGTCGAGCGTGCCGCGCAGGCGAACGACGACGCGAGCAAAATACCTTGCATCCGCGCGAATGCGCACCGCGTTCGTGGCGGCATACGCGCCGCGTTGCGCGCCCGCGGCGAAGCGCACCACGATGTGTTCGGGGGGCGCATCCGCGAGAGTGTCGCGCCGCCGCGCCGACGGCATGTATTCGGTGACCGTGAGCCCGTCTACCGGGAAGCCGTCGGGGATCTGATCGAGAAAGTGCAACACCTGCCCGCGCACCGAGGCCACGGTGCGGGCGATGAGCTTGTCGCCTTGCACGATCTTGACCACGCTCCGATCGGCGCGCGCGAGCTCGATCGCCTGGCCGCGCATGCGCGGCGGAAGCGCCGGTGTGAGATCGAGGGTGCCGGCGCCGACCAGCGCGACCTGACTGACCTCGTAGCCGCTGGTATCGGGAGCCGGCAGGCGCACGGCGAGCCAGTCGGTAGCCCGGAACACGTCCCCCGTGGCGATGCCGGCTGGAGTCGTCAGCGCGACGGCCGTGAGCTGGGTTCCCGCCGCATCGACCGTCGCCGTACCGACGACGTGAGGGCTACGCGCGCGCGGGTCGCCCGCGCCGATCGCCTCGGCCGCGGCCTGATACGTCGCGATGTTGGCGCCTCTCAAGAGGTCGCGCTGCGCCGTGTCCTCCAGGGTCGCGAGCTGCTCGCCGTTCGCCCAGATGACGCTGCCCATGGTGAACACGTTGCCCGAGGCGTTCCAGATGCTGTTGAGCGGAAAGGCGAATGGCACGCCGAGGCGCGCCGAGCCCAGCAGGGGCGGGATGGCCTGAAATGGGCTGACCTTGAGCCAGAACTCCGTGTTCCACGCGGGCATGAACACCGGAAAGGTGAACAGGATCCACAGCGCGAGCCCGACCAGCTCCATCTGCAGGGCGAGGCTCGTCACCTGCGTCTGCCAGACACAAGCGGAGACGAGCGACCAGACGATACCCGCCGGGTGGTGGCCATTGGGATCGGCGTAGTTGACCGGGTCGTGACGGCACCAGCTGTAGGCCGCGCCCGCGTCGAGCAGGCACGCGGTGCCACCCGGCAAGCGGTTCAGCACCGGGCGCAGGCCGCGTGACAGCCGGTCGAGAGCATGCGTGCCGTACCAGGAGTCGGGCGACGTGAACTGGGCGATCGCCGGGTCGAGCCAGCGACTCATCGCGTGCAGCAGACCGGTGTCGGGGTCACCGAACAACCCGGCATAACCCGGGACCCCGTCGAGGATCGGAAGATCGCCGCCATAGGCGTCGTCGTGATGGATGGGCGCGATCTTGCCGTGCGCATCGCCGATGCCGGCGAGCGTTCCGCCCTGCACACGATGAAACGAACGAGCGAGCGGGCCGCCACAGGGGCCGTCGATTTGACCGAAGCACTGCGCGCCGAGCCACAGGTACGTGCGCGTCGGCTGCCCCGACGCGTCACACTCCGCGAGCCGGCGCCCGTCCACATCGAGCACGTAGTAGACGGTGCCCTGGTGCGTCTGGCGGCCGATCAGGCGCCCGAAGCCATCGTAGAGGTACTCGACGCTCGAGTCGGAGCGTTCGACCCGAGCGAGCTGGCCGAAGAGATTGTAGCCGTAGCGCGTGGTCCCCGTGGCATCGTGTCGAGCGCTGCGCCGTCCCACGGCGTCGTACTCGAACGTCGCCCCGTGCGCGTGGGCCACGAGCGGGCCGGAGCCGTAACCGAGCTCGGCGCCGCCCGCGCGGATCATGCGCCCCTCGGCGTCGAATGCGTAGCGGACGTCATCGCACGCCGACAGGCGTCCCTCGGCATCGTAGGAGAAATGTCGGGCGCCAGCGCGCGTGATGCGGCCGGCCTCGTCGTGGTCGTAGCTGCGATCGATGATCGCGTCGCCGCTGGCGTCGAGGTGGGCGATGCGTCGGAGCTTTGGCTCGGGCCCCTCGTGCAGCTCCTCGATCGCGCACGTGCCGTTTCCGAACGCGCAGCGCGGCAGCGAGAGCTCGGCGTAGAGGGTATCGCCGCAACGCACCCGTTCCCCCAGCTGCAGCCAGTCGAGAGCGCCGGGGTACAGCACCGCGACCAGCCGGCCCCGCTCGTCGCGGCGGTACTCGGTGGTCCAGACGTGGCCGTCGACCTGCAGCGTCGTCGCGATCGGAAACCCCCGCTCGTCGAAGCGCACTCGCGTCTCGCTGCGATCGGTCCGGGCGCGCCACTCCTTCGGTCCGCGTTCGAAGTGCGCTCGCTCGCCGGTCGACGACTCGAGGCTGGCCAGCTTGCCCTGCGCGTCGTAGCGGTAGCGCAGGGAGCTGCCGTCGGGCTCCTCCACGCGCTGCAGACGGCGCCGAAAGTCGTAATATTCGCGGCGCCGCTGACCGTTGGCAAGCTCGCTGGTCTTCAACACCCAGTCGGGGCGCTCGCCGGGCCGGGCCGGTGCGCTGGGTCTCGAGGGCGGAGGACTGTAGCTCGTCGCATGCATGATTTTTACCCCACCTGCGCGCCCGCCGAGCCGCCGCTGGATCCGCCGTCTGGAAACGCGGCGAGCACCTCGTCGAGGGCCGCCTCGATGGAGGACACGACCTCTGGCACGTCCGCCCGTACGCGGGCGATGGCTCCGATCAGCGGCTCGAACAGCAGCTTCGGGTCGAGGCTCGCGACGGCCTTGCTCACGGGCTCGAGCGACGCCTCGAGCGGCGCGAGCAGCGCGCTCGGTTTCAGGCCGGCGAGCTTGACCTTCAGCTCGTCAAACGCCACCGAATCCGGGATCAGCTGGGCGAGGAGCTCGCGTAGCCTCTCGATGAGGTGGTCGCGCAGGGCCTCGAGCTCCTCGACGACGAACGACGGGTCGAAGGCGCCGAGCTGGCGCTTGACGGCGTCGAAGATGAGCTGGACCTCGTCCTTGAGCTGACGCGGGTGGAAGAACAGGACCTGCTCGGCCAGGGCCGCGTGCAACCGGTCGGCGAGGCTCACCAGGTTCCCCGGCGACAGCGGCAACAAGAACTCCTCCGCGACGCGGCCGAGCTCCTCCACCGCGGCAAAGAAGACGGCCTGGAGCGCCACGACGCGCCGTCCGATGCGGTCAAAGAGACTGTTCAGTCGCAAGCGCAGCGGCGCGGGGTCGAACGCCTGAAGCACGGCGCGGATCGCGCTGGCGTCCACGATGTCGGCCTTCAGAAAGTCGGGGATCAGCTCCTCGGCGCGAGCGAGCCCCGCGAGCCCAAAGCCCGCGCCGGCCCGATCGGCGCTCGACTGGAGCGTCGCCGAGATGTCGCCTATCCCCTCGAACTGAACGCTCTCGGGAACCAGGCGCAGCGGGTTGACCTGCTCCAGCAGGGCCTGGGCGCGGTCGGCGGCGGCGGCCTGCTCGGCGGAGAGACCTTCGCGTGGCGCGGCAGCCAGCGCGCTCGCGGCCTCGTAGTACGCATCGAATGCGGCGCCCAGGCGCTGCGACACGTCGGCAGGCCCGAGCTCGGCGCGCACGCCGCCGAGCGCAGCGCCGGCCCGCAGCGAGACGCCGCTCGGCGCGAGCGCCCGCAGGCGTAGCCCGAAGCTCGCCGCGAGGGATTGACCCGCGCTGGACAGCGTGGCGTCGTCGACGCCATCGATCGCCCCCATGATGACTCGGTGCACGTCGATCAGCGGGATCAGCAGATCGCCGATCCGGAACCCGAACAGATCGTCGTCGGCCTCCGGTGCCGCCGGGATCATGCCTTTGAGGTTCGCGCCCTTCAGCACACCGGGCGGCCCCGCCGCGCTGCCCAGCGATTCGGCGAAGCCGCCGCCGTGCGGGCTCAACAGCGCGATGAAGCGCGACGGCTTGGCGCCGTCGATCAGATCCACCACGGGCTGGAACAGCGCCTCGAGCGGGGCAAAGATGAGATCGGGATCGAGGACGGCGTCGATCTTGGCCTGCAGCTCCGCGAACAGACGCGTGATCGGCGCGAACAGCTGGCTCATGTCGAGGCCCCGGATGGCGTCTTCGAGGGGCCGCAGCGCCTCCTGGAGCAGCGCGCGCAGCTGCTGCGGGCCGAGCTGCGAGAAGGCCGCGAGCAGCGCGTCGACGGGTTTGTCGAGCTCTCGAGCGAGCGTCTTTGGATCGAGCAGCGCGAGCTGATCGGTGACGATCGAGATGCTCTTCAGCGCCTCGTCCAACAGCGGCGTCGGGTCGGCGATGGCCAGGGCGTCGTTCAACGCCGGGTTGATCTCTGCGGCGAGGTCGAGCCCGCGCAGGAGATCAGCGCCAGCGTTCAGGGCGGAGATCGCCGCGTCGGGCAGCGCCGAGAGGTCGAGCGCGGCGACCTTGTCACGCAGGCGGCCGAGTTCGTCGATGATGGCAGCAGCGGGCTCGGCCAGATCGAAGCCGTCGAGCAGCGCCTGGATCGACGCGACCCCCTCGCTGATCGCGTCCATGGCCGGCTTGATGCTGTCGATGAAACCCGTCACCTGACCCACGAGGCTCTGCAGCGTGGCTTTCAGCTGTTCTACGCCCGCGCCGATCTGCTGAATGGCGCCGTCGACCTGAGACCACAGGTCGTTCAGCGCCTCGGGCACGCTGGCCCCGGCGAGCTCGTCGAGCTCGGCCTCGATGCCCTGGAAAAAATCGTGCACCGGCTGACGCACGATGTCCGGGTCGACGACGTCGATCGCGCCGGCCACGCGCCGGAGCAGCGCCTCGACCTGGGCCGTCAGGGCGCGGAAGGGCAGGCTCTCGATCGCGGACAGGATACGCTGCTGGAAGTCGACGAGCAGGGCTCGAAATTGGCCGAGCGGGCTGTGCTCGACGTACGCGAGCAGCTCGTCTGCGAGCTCGCGCACGGTCGCCCGCGCCTGCTCTTCCGTCGGCGCCCAGGCTTCGAGGTTGGCGACCATCGACTCGAGGAACTGCTCGAGCCCGGTGAGGATGGGCTCGACGCGCAGATCGCGCAGCGGCGGCAAGCTGCTGAGCGCTTGCGCGACGCCCGAGAGCCCGCTCAGATCGACTCGGCCGAGGTTCGCGAGCGAGTCGGCGATCACGCGGTCGCGCGCGGCGCCGAGCTCGATCAAGCGCCCAGATTCGGCGAGCAGGTCTGCCTCGAGCGCCGACCAGTCGAGGGCCGCTGGCGCATCGAATCGTGCCCGAATACCCGTCCAGAACGCGGCGATGCGCTGCGGCGCCGTGCGCCAGGCCTCGAGCTCCGCCCCGACAGGCAGGATCGCTTCGAGCGGCCCTAGCACGCGCTCCAGAGCCGCCGCGGGCTCCTTCAAGAGATCGGGCCCCACCCCGGCGATGCCGCGACCGAGCAGATCGACGAGCTCTTCGACGCGCGGCGCCCGATGTTGCCACTCGAGCGCGGTTCGCAGCAGCCCGATCGCGTCCTGTGCCTCGGCGAACGCTCGCGTGACCTCGTCGCTCGGCGTGACCAGCGCGCGCAGCTGGTCGATGGCCTGCGTGGCCGCCTGGCTCAGGCTCGCGTCGACCTCGCCGGAGAGGAGCTTGTCTTTGAGCGGGCCAAACAGCCCGAGCAGCTCCTCGATCTCGGCGCCGATCGCGGTGAGGTCGCCGATGGTGCCGCCGGGCAGCTCGGCGGCGAGCTCCTGGAGCGGCGCGACCAGCGCGCTGATCGAGGGCAACGAACCCGCCTGCTCCGAGAGGCTCGACAGGCCGCCGAACAGCGCGCCCAGGGGGTTGCCCGTGTCCTCTCCGTTCTGGATCGCCCCGATCGTGCTCGTCACCGTGTTCGCGACGCTGGCGATCTGCTGCGGGATCTGCTGCAGCAGGGCGAGATCTCCAGGCGAGATGGCAAGGCTCGGCACGGCTAATCCTCCTCGGCGCTGGCGGCGAACGGGTCGTAACGCAGCACGCAGCTCACGATCGACACAGACAGCGCGCTCGTCGACTGGAGCGCCAGCAACGCCTCTCGCCCGCCCTGGGTCGCTGCAAACAGGGCATGAGCGCTGGCCGGCAGCGCGACGTCTGCGCTCCATTCGACGTCGGAGCTCTGGGCTCGGGTGAGCGGGATGCTCGAGACCAGCACGGCGGCGCCACGCTGCAGCCGCAGCGTCGGTGTCGCCGGTCGCTCGACGCGATCGAACACCTGAGCGATCAGTCGCTGGCCCGAGAACAGGCGCGCCGCGGGCGTCTCCCAGGCCTGCCCGCCGTCGCCGCTCAGCAGCGTCGGGCCCGCTGCCTCCGCGCTCGCGAACCACAGCAGCTCGCCCTTGTTCACGCGCAGCACGAGCCAGAGCGGAGCCGCGCCGGCCTCGACGTCCAGCGGTCGACCGAGCTCGAACTCGTGCCACTCGCGCTCGCAGGGCTCGAGCTGTCGAACGATCGGAGGCCCGAGGCGTGCGCCTGGCAGACCGGCGACGTCGCCGCAGAGCTCGAGGACGGCTTCCGACGCGCGTTCGGCGCCGAGCAAGAGCCGGACGCTGGCTATCTGGAGCGCCGATCCGTCGGGCCTCGCCGCGAGCGGGACGGCGCTGGCGACGCGCCGAGCCTGCGTCACCCGGGAGCCGGAGACCGTCGCCTCGGGCAGGCTCTGGGGCGAGCCGGCGTTGAGCTCGCGTCCGAGGTGCTTGACCGTCAGCTGCAGCCGGCTGCTCGCGGGGGTGAGCCCGGCTGGGACGCGGAACGCGAGCGGCACGGCCGTGCCCTCGAGGCGAACGACCGCGGGCGCCGCCTGGAGCGGCCTCACGACGTAGGCGGCGGCGAGCACCCGCTCGGTGATCTCGATGGCGCCGGCGCTGCCGGCATCGAAGCGGAGCCGCAGCGGCAGCGTCACGGCCTCGTCACCCGCCTCTCGCTGCGCCACGAGCGCGGCCTCGAGCTCCTTCTGCGCGAGCGCCGTGAAGCTCACGTCCTGCGCCCCGGCCTCGGCCGAGAGCGCTTCGGGGTTACTCCACAGCGGGATCTCCCCGCCGCTGCCCAGCAGGACCACGGAGAGCTGGCGGGGGGCCCAGTTCAGCGCGACGCGCCGGATCTCCGGCACGACATTCAGCGGTGCTAGCTCGCCGGGTGAGTTGCCCGTCGCGACCTGGATCAGCCAGGCAGCGCCGAGCAGGTGGGGCAGCGTGAGGAGGCGGCGCTGCTGGCCGAGCTCGCTGAGGGTCATGCCGCCGAGCACGTGGGGGAACATCGGCCCGGGGGGATCGAAGGGGGGAGCGGCATACAGGGGCGGTCCCGCTTGCAGGCTCGTCCCCGACGGGGTGGCGGCGCGCAGGACGACCCGATGAACGACGCCTGGAGCGGGCGCCCCGGCGTCGTAGCGGATCTCCACCTTGCGCAGGCGCGTGGGCTCCGGGAGCGTGAGGAAGACGCCCTGGGCGGCGTTCTCTGTCGCGGCGTAGGCCTCGGTGTCGGCGATCTTCGCGCGCGCGCGCAGCGACAGGCGCGCGTCGGTGACCTCGATGCCGTCCATGCCCGGAAGAAACGGCACCGCCAGCTCGCGCTCGGCGGCCCTCGGCGCGGGCTCCGGAAAATCGATGACATCGAGCGCAGCGTCGAGCGCCTGCCCTATCACCAGGCCCACCCGCTCTTGCAGCGTGAGCGCGGGCGGGTAGAAGAGCGCGAGCGCGGTCACGACTCGAGCCTCACTGCGACGGACCCCAGGAACGCCCCGCGCTGGCCGTCGGGGGTAGCGAGGTGGATGGCGACGTACTCGAGCCTGGAGCGGTTGACGCTCGCGGGCGCCTGGTACCGGATCGACGTCTCCGGTGGGGTCAGCTCGATGATCCGGAAGCCCGTCTCGGCCCCGGGCGCGCCCCCCGCGATGCTGCCCCGCTCGGCGGGGGCGACGTCGGCCGAGACGGTGACCGCCAGCCTCGCGAGCTCCGCCTGCCTGGGCTCGCGTTGCACGAGTCGAGCCGCGCCGAGCGATCGCACGCGAACCAGGGTGCTCTGCCCGCTGCGCGCCACGAGCTCGCGCCGCTCGATCTCCAGCGGAAGCGACACCAGCACGGTGTCGATGGCGCGGATCTCGCCCACCTGGACGCCGGCGCCGGGCGGCCAGATCTCGCCGAGCGCGCGATAGCGCAAGCTGCCGGCGAGGTTAGTCCCCGCGAGGTCGCGCGCGACCTCGCCGCTCTCCAGCGAGAAGGCGCGCACGCGAAAGCCCGGGTCGTCAGCGCTCACGGCGAAGCTGCCGCCGGAGGTCGTTCGATCGTCCGCCAGCCCGTGGCTCACGATCGAGAGATCGTCCAGCAGGAGATCGCGCGCCGCCGCGAGCGCTCCTGCGCTGGCGTCGAGCGGACGCACGAAGAACTCGAGCTTCGCCGCGAGCTGGAGCGGGAGCACGCGCCGGCTCTCCGTGCCCTCGAACGATCGCCGGCCCAGCTCGAAGCTCGCGAGCGGGGTCACGGCGGCGACGGAGACGAGCACGGCGCCGGCGCCGGCTTGCAGCGCTGCCAGGGGCCCGGGCGCCCGTTGCACCGACAGGTGCCCGCGGGCCGCCACGAGCTCGGCCACCAGCGCCGTGAGCTTGCCTTCGATGGGTCCCAGCATACGCCGTGCACCTGAGCTCAGCGGTCGGCGACGGGCGCGCGCCGCACGACCACCGGGCGCAGGGAGTCGGGCTTGATCTTGGATTCGAGATCGCGAATGCCGGTCGTGAGCTCCTGGCGCACCGCGTTCGTCTTGGTGTCGACGGCCCGGGTGAGCTCGCTGCGCAACGCGGCGTTCTCGCCGCGCACGAGGCTGAGGGCCGAGCTGATGTCCGTCGATGTCTTCGCCTGCAACTCGGCGACGGCGCGTGACTGCTCCGCGCGCAGCTGTTTCTGGAGATCCGCGCTGGCCCGCTCGATCTGTGCCGGGATCGCGAGCGCCGCGATCTGCAGCTTGACCTGATCGGCGACCTGGACGTCGAGCTCGCGCGTGGCGTCCGTCACGGAGCGATCGATGCGCTTGTCCAGGTCGGCCAGGCGCGCGTCGATGGCGCTGCCGACCCGCCCGTCGAGATCGCCGAGCGCAGCCTCGGTGGCGGCCTTGATCTGGCTGCCCATGCGGTCTTCCAGCTTGGCCTGGCCGGCGGCGAGCTGGGCGTCGAGCTTCGCGCCCAGAGCCTTCTCGAGCTCGTCGCGCTGGCCCGCGAGCTGCGCGTCGATGCTCGCCGCGATACCCGACTCTGCGCCGGCGAGGCGTGCCTCGAGGCCGTTCACGCGCTCGCCGACGCTGACGCGAAGCTCGCCGGCGCGAGCATCGAGCTGCGTGGCAGCCTCGGCGCGAAGCTCGACCCGCAGCTCGGAGACCCGCGCGTCGACGAGCTCGCCCGCGATCGCTCGCGTGCTCGAAGGCAGCGCCGCGAGCCGCTCCGTGATCAGGGCCGCCGCCTGGCTGGAGGCCTCGTCGCGCACCAGCCGAGCGGTATCGGTGAGCTTCTGGTCGAACGTCGCGCTCAGGCGACCCTCCGCCGCCGTGAGCCGGTCCGTGAGCGTGCCATCGAGCGCAGCGCGGGCGCTCGCGAGCTCCCCGGCGAGCTCGCCGCGAAGAGCGCCGGCCTGCTCGGCTAGCCCCGCCTCGAGCTCCGCTGTCAGACCGCCGACGCTCTCGACGATGCGCTCATCGAGGCGGCCTTCCGCGGCGCTCACGGCCGCGCCGATGCGACCATCGAGCGCGCCTGTGCCCTTCAGGCCTGCCGCGTCTTCGAGCTCGGCGAGCTTCAGCTCGAGGTCGCGCGCTCGGATGGGCGTGCCGTCGACGCCCTTCAGGTTCTCGCTCAGCGTCTCCAGATCGGAGAGCTGGCGGCGCATGCCGGCGATGTCGATCGGGTTGCCCTGCGCGTCCGTCAGGCTGCCCCGCAGAGCGAGCACCTCGTCGACCTGCTTGCGCACTCCGCCCACGTCGGCCCCCAGCGTCGACACCAGCGTCCGCAGGTTCTCGACGCCCGAGAAGCGGTCCTCGAAGCGAGTCAGCGCGCGGCCGCGGTCGAGGGCGTCGACCGCCGCGCGATCGAGCTGGCGTTGCTGGCCTTCGACGAGCTTCGTGAGCCGCGCCACCTCCGCTCCGAGGCTCGCGACGCGCTGCTCGAGCTCCGCCACGGCGCCGCGCGCGGTGACCGAGCCTCCCTGCGCACCGACGCGAGCCTGCAGGTCGGCGTCGAGCCAGGCGGTGGTGACCTGCCCGAGGTGGTCGTGCTGCCGGGCCGCGAAGCGTTCATCCAGCGCCGTGTCGGCGCTCTCGATCTGCAGACGTTCGACCTGCAGCGCGCCGAGCAGCACGCCCACGAGCACGTTCCAATCGTCGGACTCGATGCGCATGCCGCGCGTCTTCGAGGCGAGCGGCGTGAGCCGATCGACGAGCAAACCGATGCGTTCGATCTGGGCCGTGCTCGACATCACCGAACTCCGCGCTTGGCCGCGCCGCCCACCACGCGGTCGACCTTGCGGTGGTGCTCGAGCTCCGCGTCATAGGTGGTGGCGCGCTGGTCTTTCGCGAGGTCGACCGCGGTCGAGAGCGTTCGCACGCTGTCTGATTCGACGAAGGCCGGCACGTCTTTCTTCTCATCGAGCAGCGCCTCGAGCTTGGTTGAGAGCTGGACCGCCGTGTTGCGCACCTCGCGCCCGAAGGTCACGGGAGAGGCGGTGGTGGTCGTCTCCAGGCGCTTGATCAGATCGGTGAACTCCTTGCCCTTCGGCGACACGGGGTCGACCTGCGCGGCGTCGAGCACGTTGGCCACCTGCTCCTGGAGGCGTTGCACCTGAATCTGGCGCTGCAGCTCGGTGAGCGAGGCGGTGATCGTGTTCACCAGCGTCGAGAAGTTGCTGGTCACCTCGTCGAACTTGCGCACGAGCTCCGGGTGGTCGTGCCCGACCGGCGTCACCAGGCGCGTGAGCTCGCCGACGGCGCCTGCGAGGTCTCGGATCGCCGACGCCATCGTGTTCCAATCCTGAGAGAGGATGGCCTCGCCCGGCAGCTTGTGGGTGAGCGGCGCCACGGTCTCGGCGACGGAGCGCGCGAGGTCTTCGACCGGGCCCAGGTTCGCGTCCGGGATGTCCTCGATCGGCGTGTTGCGAAACTTTGCCGGATCGATCACCACCGAGATCTTGGTCTCGCCGACCGGCAGCACGCGGATCGGCCGCTGCAGCACCGGCACGGCCACGTTCGGATGCCGGACGAACACCTCGTAGGCCCCGGCCTCGATCCGCGGCACGCGCACCGTGCCATCCAGGAAGGGCTTCACCTGGCGGACGACGTTGGCCGTGACGGGATCGCGCAGCTCGACCATCAGGTCACGATTGACCGCCGCAAACCCCAGGATGTTCAGCGTCAGATCTTGCATTGCGCTCTCTCCTCCCGCCCGGTCAGTGCCCGAACGGGAAATCGATCTCCCAGAAGAAGGTCACGTCCTGCCCTGGCCTCAGCGTCACCGGCTCGAAGACGACCTGGTTGTAGAGCTTGTCGCCCGCGAGCAGCCCCGCCTCGGTCACGTCGCGGAGCTCGACGCTCGGCGCGAACACGCTGCTCACGCTCACGCGCACCGAGTCCGATCCGTCGGCGCTGACCCGAAAGTCGGCGGCCACGACCGGGCTCTCGAGCGCCGCGGCGGGGATGGTCGCGTCGGCCGGAGGCGTGAGCGCGGTGAGCTCCGGGCTCCCCGAGTCCGTCGAGAAGCCAACGCGAATGCGATTGATGGCCGTGACGCCGCCTGTCCCCGAGAACAGCCCCGCGATGATCGCGGCACCCTGGCGCAGCACGATGTTCCGCGCGCGACGCTCTGCCACGACCCCATGCCGCGACTGCACGCGCAGGTGCAGCCTGCCGATCGGACAATGACCCGCTTTATTCATATCGCGCGCCTCCGAGACGCGTTTCACCGAAGCGCCCACCGAGCAGGAGATCGGCGGCGCCGGTGGGACCCACCTCGGGGTCGATGATCCGCCACGGCAGCGTGACCTTCACGCTCTGGCGCTGCTGCTCCCGGAATGGGACAAACTCGACGAGCGCACGAACGCCGGCCGCGCGCAGCTCACGGATCGAGCTGCGGAGCGCGTCGGCGACCTGCTCGAAGGGTCGCCGCGTGTCGGCGCTCGCGAGCGACGCGGGCTCGACCACCAGCTGGCGGGGCACCCGCACCGCGAAGGTCGCCGGCTCCGTCTCGACCCACTCCATCGCCAGCCGCGCCAGGTTCCCGGAAGGAAACAAGGCCTGGTCGAAGGCGGTCTGGTCGAACACCGCCTCGTACAGGTCTACGCCCGCGATCGCGAAGAAGACGCGGTTCAGCCCGCGCACGTCATAGAGGCCCACGGAGAGGAAGATCCAGTCGTTGTCGCCGCGGGCCATGCGCGGGAGCAGCGGCGTCTCGTCGAGGTCTTCGCGCGCGAACGCGACGCCCAGCGAGAAGCCCTGCACGCTGAAGAGGCGCTCGCTGACGTCGTTGCCGTCGAGGGTCGCGCGCGCCTCGCGCAGGCCGGCGCCTCGCGCCTGCAGCACCAGGGTCTGCCCGAACGGAACGGGCCCGGCGTACCCGATCAGGTCGCCGGTCGTGATGTTGACCAGCACCGGCACGCGCGTGCGCTGGCCCAGCAAGCCGCTCACCTGAAAGCTCGCCAGGGCCTCGTCGAGCCCGCCGTTTCGTTCGCGCCAGCGGAACAGGTACGGGACCAGCCCCGAGCGGCCAGCGAGGGCGCTGCTCGTTCGTCGCCGTTGCGGATTCTCGACGAGCTGCAGCGGCACGAAGCGCGGCCGCTGGGGCAACGGCTGGAAGGCCTTCTCGAAGGGCGTGGCGCGCAGGCCCAGCACGAACACGCAATCGAGCACGTCCTCGGCCTGGCGCAGATAGTCGTAGACAAACCGGCGCAGCTCGCGCGGGCCGAGCGCCCCTTGCAGACGCGCCACCACGAGCGCGACCAGCCGCTCCCGGAACAGCGACAGGCCCTCCCAGGGCAGGCGCTCGATGCCGACCAGCGCCGCGAGCTTCTCGACGTCGGCGAGCCGATACGCGAAGCGCAGCCAGTGCGACTGGCGCATGCGATCGAGATCCTCGTGGAAGGTGTCGATCTCGAGAGCGATGACGTCGAGCAGGCGCGTGAGCACGCCGTCGGGCGCCACCGTGTAAGGCGGCGGCAAGAGCTCCTGAATCCGCACCAGGGAGGTCGTCATCCCGAGCTCGACTCCACGGACGAGACGTTGAACGTCTGCCCCGGCAAGACCTGGAAACCCGGGCCCCCCTGCAGGATTTGCGAGAACTGGTCGCCGGAGGACAAGGTGACGCGCAGCGAGAGCGGGTCGATCGCGTACTGGGCGTCGTTGCGCAGCGCGATCAGCACCGCGGCCGCGTCGACGGACGTGCCCGGAGCAGCGTTCTGGAACAGCGCGGCGAGCCGCCCGCTCAGGTCGGAGCGGACGGCGTCCGGCGATACGCCGGCGGAGAGGGTGAGCCGGAGCACCGCCCGCACGTCGACCGCGACGAGCTCGTCGCTCGGGGCCGCGGCATCGAACACCGCGCTGGCGAAGGTGACGTCGTCCAGGGCGAGGGCGACGGCAGCCCCGCTCTCGGGCTGAAAGTCTGCTCCAGCGGCGCCGGCCGCCGCTCCTTTCACCGACAGGGTCAGCGCGGCGTCGACGATGCGCTCGTCGGCGAGCAGCGCGGCGACGAGCGGTCGATTGCGAATCTTCTCGCCCACGCCGCGCTTGCCGGTCTCGGCGACGAGCGTCTGCTGGACGCGGCGGTGGATGGCGGCGAGCTCGGACGGCGAAGCGCTGCTGCCCGCCAGCGTGAGCGCGACGCTCGCCTGCAGCGAGACGCTGCCCGCCGCGGCCGCGACCACCCGGATCCCCGCCGGGCGCAGCTCTTCGATACGATCGCGCACGGACTCGGGCAGCGCGCCGTTCGCCGGGGGCTGGCTCAGGCTGATCGCCAGGCTGATCTCGCCGGGCACACCGTTCGGCATCTCGATGACCTTCACGGCGCGGACGTTCGGCAGCTGCAACAGGCCGTGCTCGAGCGCAGGCACGGTGCCCTTGTTGCTCGCGATGAGCGCGTCCCGCGCGCGCGCGCGGAGCTCGACGTCCTTCTCGTCGTCGCTGGCTCGCGTCGTCGGGCGCTCGTTGGTCACGCCGTCGAGCCCCGCGATCGCGCGCTGGATCACCGAGAGCACGCTCTCGGCGACCGGCTCGGTCGACTCGGCCGCCCCTCGCACCGCGACCTCGGCGGTCGACTCACCCGCCAGCATCGAGCGCGTCTCGACCGTCTCGTAGCGGATCTTGTCTGCCGTGTCCGTGATGGGCGTGCCCGCTGGAATCGTGATGTTGCCGGTCGAGCCAGCGCGCCGCGTGAACGTCACGCTGCCGATGGATCGCCCCGCGCGGAAGCGACGATAACCCAGCAGGGCCACCACGCGATCGAGCGAGGAGCCGGTGGCGGTCTCCAGAAACGCCGAATCGTAAGCGAGGTTGAGCTCGCCGTAGAGCACGGCGAGCTCGCGCGAGACGGCCTCGAGCACCGTTCGCACCACGCTGCCGACGTTCAGATCGGTGAGCGGCGTGGGGTCGGTGCTGCGCGGGTAGTAGTTGACCGAAACGTAGGTGCCGCTCGCCGCCTTCTTCCCGAAGGGCAAGAAACGGATGCGGCTCAGGTCTTCGGCGTCCTGGTCTGGCACGAGCTCGTAGTCGTTCAGACTGAACGTGTAGGGTTGGAGCTCGGCGCCGGGAGCTGCAGCGATGAACCCCTCCACGACGGACACGCGGCGCACAGGCCGTCGCTTCAGGACGATGTCGGGGACCACGACGGGGCGCGCGGACGCATCGTAGGTCACGAGGTGCCGTTCGCCGGAGACGCCTTGGGTCAGGTTCGTGAGGACGTCGCGCACGATGTCCGGGTAGGTGCGATCCACGAAGCTCACAGCGACACTTCCAGGGTCAGGGCCAGCGGGTCGTCGTCGTTGACGGGCAGCACGGAAAACCCGACGCGGAGCGTGTCGGGCTGGCCCGGCACCGCGGTGATCGTGAGGTCGAGCAACTCGCGCACGCGCGGCTCGCGCTTCACCGCTTCGATCGTGAACAGGCGCGCCAGGTTGCGCGTGTTCTCATCGTTGAGCTGACCGATGAGCTCCGTCAGCCGGCTGCCGTAGTCGGCGTGGCCGAGCGGCGCGAGGGCACCCTGGCGGGTGAGCAAGCGCGTGATCAGAGCCTGCGCGAGGTTGGCCCGGCCCGCGACGGCGCCCAGGTCGAGCACGTCCGCGCGCCGCGGCAGCCCGCCTCGGCCGCCGCTGACGACCTGCAGATCCACGCTGCCCCAGGAGTCTGCGACCTCGAGCGGCAGCGGGCTCGGCACGCCGCTGTAGCGGGTCAGCGCGAGATCCGAGCCGAGCCGATCGTAGGTCATTGCCTTTGCCACGCCGTTGTCTCCGAGGCCCTTGCGCCGCCGGTCAGCCGCCGACGAAGACCGTTCCGGTCGCGACCACCGTGCCGACGGGGGCGTCTGCCGGGTCGTTGCAAGTGGTGGCGGTATCGCCGTTGCGCGCCGCTGCCTTGCCGCCGATGCGCACGCTGGTGCTGCCCATCTGGATGGTGGCGCGATTCGCGGGCGGGGTCTGGAAGCTCACCCCTGGAGAGGCCGGCAGGTGCGCGGGCGTGTTGTCGGCGGTGGACCCCACGACGGCGGCCGGCTGCCCTCCGATGCGCACGGTGGCCACGGTGCCTCCCGAGATGACGCCGCTGAACGGGTGCGGCAGCGGCGTGGGGACGAGCGAAGGCCCCGCCGGGACCATCACGATGTGGATGTCCGTACCGGTGATGCGATCGTTGGCTTTGGCGGCAGGCTGTCCCATGGTCACTCAGTTCAGGTCGATGGTCTGTCCGGCGATCTTCACGCCCGCGTCGGCAGAGATTTCGATGCTGCTGGCCTTCAGCTTCAACTTCCCGGCGGCCTCTATCGTCACGTCACCGCTCTGTTCGATGCGGACGAGCGAATCGCCGACAGCGAGCTCCGCCTTGCCGTCCGAGCTGCTGCTCTGGGTCAAGCTGAGCCGCGTATCCTGCGCCTTCAACTGGATGCCCTGGTCGTCGACAGACAGCTCGACCTTCACCGATCCGTCGAGCGTGACGACCAGGCTGCGCGTGCCGTCGCCCGGCGTCTTGACGCGGAGCTCCAGGCGCTTGTCGGTCGCGCTCTCGTCGCCCGGGAGGATGGCGACGAACTCGCCGGGGGCGTTGGCGGGCGGTTCGACCTCGTCGCTGTAGAGCCGGCCCGCGACGATCGGCGCGTGCAGATCGCCACCGGCGAACAGCACCACCACGAGGTCGCCCTCGCGCGGCAAGGCGGCGCTGCCGATCAGGCCCGTCGCGATCGGCACCTTGGGCAGCACGAGCCCTGATTCGCGCAGCTGGACGGTGCAAGCGTAACGCTTCTCGCCGTTCGCGCCGTGCAGGGACGTCACGACGCCGAGGGCGACGTTCCAGTGCTGCAGCAGCTCGTGCCGAGCGACCTGGCGAATCGTCTGGACGATGCGATGCATCAGAGCAGCCCTCCCAGCGCCCCGGCGAGCGAGCCCAGGAGCGCCGCGGGGTCGAACGCGTCTCCTCCCTTGTAGAAGCGTACGGACGTGCGCGCGCCCGCTTCGTGCAGCACGTGGTCGACGCCAGCAGCCCACACGGGCCCGCCCACGAGAGCGTCGGGAAGCTCCTGGATCTCGAACACCGTTCCGGCGCGCAGCTTCGGCTGCAGGAAGGCCTGAAGCCGCCCGGGCTCGCGGCTCGCCGTGTACTGTCGGCGCAGCGCCGCCGACGCCGTCCCCGCTGCAGAGGCAGTGCGCAGCGCGGGCTCGAAGCGCCACCGATCGCGCAGCCCCGGGCCCGACGGGCGGTTGCCGGCGAAGAAGTCCGTGCTGGGGCGCAGCGCTTCCGGCGCCGAGCTGTCACCGGCGCCGCCTTCGCCGGCGATGACCCAGCTGTCGAGCGCAGAGTCGACGCGCTGCGCGTCTATCGATATGAGCTCGCGCCCGTGAAGCAGGGCCAGCTCTGCTTGCGTGGCGTCGAGCACCGAGACCTCGATCTGGTTGTCGCTCGATACGCGCGCCAGCGCGCCGCTCCACCCCGCCACGCGCGCCACGTGCTCCCACGCCGTGCGGGAGGGGTCGGCGACATAGAAGGCGAGCGTGACGCCGTCCGCGACGTCGCCGGCGCCCGCGCCCGCGTCGCCCGCCAGGTTTCGCACGACGGTGCCGGCGGAGATCTGCTCGTAGGTGACGGCGGGTCGATATCGCGCGAGCGCGCCGCCGGCGTTGAGGGCGCCGACGCGGATCATGTCGAAGCCACGGCGGATGGAGTCGATGGCCCCGGAGAAGACGGTGTCGCGCTGCTCGCCGCTGTCCAGGACGAGCGAGACCGGATCTCCCACCTGTGCATCGAGCACGGCCGAGGCAGGCAAGCGCACGCTCAGGGTATCGACCAGAGGCGCCCGATTGAGCGAGACGCGCAAGGCGGCGACCTGTGAGGTCCACAGCGTCGAGCCCAGGGTCAATTCGTAGGCGGGCGCGAGCAGCGACGTCATTGGGTCAGCCCCTTCACCGCCCGCATCAGCCCATCCACCGCGGGGGCGAGCGCCGAGAGCTCTCCGACCTTGTCGGTGATGGGTTTGATGGGGTTGCCGATGTTCGCCAGATCGGCGAGGCCTGCCAGCCCCTGGAGCTGCTCGATGGCATCGAGCGCCGTGTCGATGGCGGACATCACCGCTCCCGCTTGCTCGGCGATCTCGCCGAGCACGTCGCCGAGCGCGCCCGGGTCGAACCCGAGATCGCCGAGGCCGAAGTCGCCGAGCCCTCCGAACGAGCTCACCTGCGCCGGTGGGGGCAGGGGAGGGCTCTCGGCGAGCGCGATGGAGTAGCTGACTTGACCGGCGGCGCCCACCGTTTGCTCCGCCGAGAAGGACTCTATGACCATCTTGTCGACGCTCAGCGCCGTGGTGATGTCGGCCGTGAACGTGACCTCCTCGCCGCTGCTGGCCTTGCCCTGCAGCTTCGCCAGCACGTCGCTGGAGGTCGCCGGAAGCAGGATGCCGGAGAGCAGGACACGATGCGAGCGCCGGCCGAGCTTCTGGTGCAGGGTGCCCTCGAGCCCGGCGATCCGCTGGCGTGCGAAGCCCTGTTCCGTCTCTTGTCGGATGTATTGCACGGCTTCGAGCGTGACGTCGTCGATCATCGGCGTGCCCACGCTCACACCTCCACGTCGATGCCGAGCTCGCGGGCCGCTTCGTCGAGGCCGGCGGCGAGCTCGTCTACCAGGTCTTCGTAAGCGAAGCCGTGCGGGGCGGGAGCGCTGCTCGACTCGGTTCGCGCGAGGGCAGCCCCTGAGGCGACTGAGGCGAGCGGTGGGAGGGGGCGCGCGCCCCGCTCTTCCGCGGTCTGCTCGGGGCCGCGAGCGCCAGACGACCGAGACAGCGGGTTCATCGGGAGCAGGTCGTGCGTGGACCGATGTACGAGCGCCAGGTGCGAGACGGGGGCTCGGAGCTCGTCGCTGACGGCCGCCTGCGAGAGGGCGGCCCCGCCGGAACCCGTCGCGCTCGGCTCGCCCGCGCGCACCACCGCCGGCGACGCCGCGGGCTCGGGATGCCCGTCGTTCAGGCTGACACGAAAGCGGTTGCCGAAGCCGGCGACGGGTCTACCCGTCGCGCGCCCGCCGAGGTCTGGCGGGTGAGCCGCGGCGGGGGCCGATGGAAAGCTCGCGGCGCGCGCCGAGGGCGCCATCCGGGCTCGACGCGGATCGGCGCTCGCCGCAGCGCGCGCCGCTGGCGTGGTCGATGGCGCGAGCGCGGTGGATGGCGTGGAAGGCGCGGGTGGCGTGGGTGGTGGCGCTGCTGGCGCACCGGGCAGACTCGCCCTCGACGCGGTCTGGGAGGTGAGAGCCACCGGGGCTGGTGCCGGCTCCGCCCTCGACGGGGGGGCATGAGCCGCTGAAGGCGATGCGGACCGTGGGGCGACCTCCGGATTCCGCTCGTGAGCGTCAGCGGCTGGCGACGACGGCGCGCTCGACACGGGCGCCATCGCATCGTCGGCGACGACGACGATGCGCTTGTGGCCCGCATCGGGTGAGCTCGCGCTCTCGCGCTGCTCCGGGCCCGCCGCGCGCCACAACGACTCGACGTCGCTCGCGTCGAGCGCGTCGAGGCTCTGCGGCAGCGCCGCGAGAGCCCGACACACCTGCAGCGTCGCGCGCGCGAGCAGCTGTGAGTCGAGCGGAAGGCCGCGCTCGCCACTCGGCGCATTCACCCAGCACGCGAGCGCCCACAGCGCTTCGCGTTCGGACTCCGCCGCGGGCAGCGGAGCTTGGCCCACCGCGAGCTCCAAGAAACGCTCTCGGACCTGGCGGGTATCGAGATGGGAGAACCGAGCGAGGATGCGCTTCTGGCGCCAGGACTGTGGACGGACATCGAAGCGCCGATCGCCGAGATCGACGCTGACGCTGCCGTCCTGGCAGTTGAGTTCGAAGGGCCAGGCGCGTTCGCCGACCCTGACCTCTTGCGTCCGCTCGTCCACTCGCCCACTCATGTGATTCTCCCGGTCGAAGCGAGCGCGCTCATTCCTCGCGGACGCGGGTCGCGGTGAACGCGTACACCGTCTCCGCGTGGCCCTCGGAGGTCAACCCGAAGACCTTGTCTTCCATGTAACAGGCATCGAAGCTCACCCGGCGCGAGGCGTCACCGTGCTTCAGCGTCGCGCTGATGGAAAACTCGCCGTTCGTCTGCAAGAGGCCGTCGAGCGTCGCGTTGAGGGAGGCGACGCGCAGCTTGCCGGCGACCGCCTTCAGCCCGAAATACACGGCTATCCGCTCGTCGGTGCCGATCGCGCCGACATCGCGCCGATTCTTGGTCACCGTGTAGTCGATCGACTGCAGGCCCTCGACCGTTTCCTCGTTGATTTTCACTTCCGAAGCGAACGCTGTAAATATCTGGGGCATGACTCGAGTCCTTTGAGTGAGCGCCCGTGGCGGCGCCGGGCCCCGGCACGCCGGCGGCCTGTGCTGCGCCAGCGAACGGCGAGCCCTTCACCAATCTAGTTCTTCACCAAGATCGTCGCGTAGATGTAGTCAATGGCGCGCACCGGCCGGGTCGAGATGTCGATGCGGACGATGCCGTTCGCAAAGTCAGCCTGCGTCGAATACACCTGGACGGTGAACGCCGGGTCTTTGCCGTCCGTGCTCGGCACCAGGGCTCCGTCGCGCTGCATCTGCAGAAACATGGCAAAGATCTGCTGCTGCAACGCATTGCGCGCGCCCTCGTTGTTCAGCAGCCCGATGTACTTGTTCGCGATCGCTTGCACCTCGCGCACGCACTTGTTCGCGGTGCGTTGCACGTTGACCTGGCGCCCGCTCGTGAGCAGGCCTTTGACGACGATGTTGCCGAGCCCCCGCTTGGCGTTGATCACGAGCACGTTGCCGGAGACCAGCTTCTCGAGCACGGAATCCGAATACTGGCCCGGCCCACCGTCGAGGGCGGCGATGGGCTTGAACGTGGGCGACTGGAAGAAGTCTTGCCGCCCGAGCAGCCCCGCGAACGCGGCTTCCGTGCCGGCGGGCGCCGTCAGCGCGAAGTAGTCGCTGCGCACGTCGTCTGCGTGATCGAGGATGGCGTTCACGTCGAGCTGCTCGGCCGTCGTCACCGAGCCGAGCCCGATGCGATTTCTGGCCACGTCTGCCATCTTCACGCAGTGCGCGACGACGAGCGAGTGCACGGAGCGAACGCCCGCGTCGTCGAGCTGGTTCGCCACCGACGCGATGACCAGGTCGACCTCCTCCGCCGCCTCGAGCCGATCGAGCGCGGATTGATAGTCGTCGGCGAGCGGCGACGTGCCCCCGGTGAGCGAGGCTGGGCGTACCATGTGCCGAGGCAGCGAGGTCGTACGGCTGCGCACGAAGAGGTCGAGGGCGCGAATCAGCCCCGAAGAGGCCAGCACGGCGGGGAGGTAGCGCGGGTCATCCGGGTCCATCGACAGATCGCCGATCGTCTCGGCCAGCTCGTCGTCTTGGAAGACCGCGATGGTGACGACCTCGCTCGCGCCATCGATGCTCGAAATGCCCCTCGTGATGCTGATTTCGAGCTTCGACTGGACGCCGGGGGCGGGGACGATCTCGAGCAGCGGTTCAGCGCTCGCGTCTCCCAGCAGCGCGAGCGCCGGCCCCTGGCTGCGACCCCCTAGGAGGTTCACGCCGTCGCTGTTCGTGCTCGGCAGCTGCGTCGCGCCCGGGACGATGGCGAAGCTGACGACAGGGTCAGAGAGGGCCGCGATCGCGTCGAGATCGGCGAGGTTGGGATACGTCGCCGTGTCCCGGCCCTCGCTGATCACGTCGATGCTGACGCGACGGCGCAATGCCGTCGCCGCGACCAGGGCGGGCAGAGCCGCGCCACGCGCCTCGGCGAAGACGTCGGCATCGCTGGCGAGCGCGGCGACGAGCGCCTCGACGGTTGCGTGCGGCCCGTAGGTGCGCGGCGCACCGGCCGCCGGCGACACGACGAGATTGACCGTGTCGGGGCCTGCCGCCGTCACGCTCACGCGAACGCCGACGCCCGCCACGCCCGCCACGCGCGCGATGACCTCGAGGCTGGGCGCAGCAGCGGCGCCCGTGAGGGGCAGGCTCGCCTGGCCGTCACCGACGGTCACCGCCACCTGGTTGCCGCCGCGCCCGCTCCGCTTGGCCTCGACGCGGATCACGTCTGCCGAGGCCCCTCGCAGCGTCGCGAACGCCGCCCGAGCCTCTGCGTTCGCTAGTGTCGATCGCGCGAGGCTGACCGGCAGCGACGTTTCGAACAGCGGATCGACCGCGACGAGGACTCTCGACTGCCCGTTGATGCGGGCGAACAGATAGTTCGCGCTCGTTTCGTCCGTCACCAGGTTGTTGAACGTCTCCAGGCTGCGCCCGTCGAGCAACACCTCCAGATTCACATACTTGACGCCCTTGCCCGACAGCGCCTTGACCTGCGTGACCTTCACGGCGAGCCGGTTCGCCCAGCGCCCTTCCGCGCGCGCTTGCAAGCGCGCCACCTGCTCGCCGTCGTCATCCAGCAGATCGAGCACCGCCTTCTGCCCACGCCCCGGCTCGATGCGAGCCACGACGACCCGCGAGACCCCGTTCGCGAACGCCGATCGCACCTCGGGCAGCGTGTAGCGGGAGGCGGGCCCGAAGATATCGGTCAACTCGCTGAGATTCCCGATCGTCGTCGGCACCACGGGCCCGCGATCGACGACCCCCACCACACCCAAAATGCCGGTTTGCCCAGGGAGCACCGGCGACGGCTCGAACTCGGTCCGGACCTGGACCCCCGGGATGATGAGAGCAGAAGGCATACCACGCTCCTAGTTGGGGGCGGACAGCAGACCCACCGATGCTCTCCCCCCACGAGAGTTATCGCCGACAGCAAGTCAGTATTCAAGAGCGTCGGCGTGTCATCGCGACGTTGGATTCTCGACTGCAACGATCAACAGGTAAGACACCTCACGTCATCTTTCGTCGCGCCGAAAGCTCATCCCGCTTCGAGCACGCTCGCGAGCATCGAATCCGCGCTGAGCGCAACAGCTGGGTGGCGCTCTCGCGCACACCCGCACCTACGTTCCCCGCGCCAATTTTTTCGTCACGCCGATGAGCAGCGACAACTCGACGCGGATCTGCCGTGGCTCGCGGAGTTGATGTTGGTGTTTCACGCGAAGCCACCGAGCGTGAGCTCGTGCCTCTCGCCGAGCTCGCCGAGTTCGGTGAGCGAGACGGGAGATCGCAACCCGGCGGGTTGAACTCCCGCCTCGTCGAAGGCAAGCGCGGCCCGAGAGGGCGAGTCCCGAGTGAGCGGAAGAGTAACGACCGCACGGGAGCTCAGACAGCGCGCGCGCAGACCCGAGAAACGCCCCGAATCAAGGGAATCGTGGAGGCCGACGAGTCGGAAGTGCGTCTCTGGGCCTCGCCCGCCTCGATTGACAGCCCCCGAAGGGCCGCGCCACTCTCCGCGCGGTGCAGCGCGAAACGCCTCTCGAGCCCGCCGCGGGCGCGTTGCCCTCGATGCTTCGGCGAGCGCTGCCGATCGTCTATCGCCTGGCGCTCTTGGCCGTGGTGGTGGCGGCGAGCGTGCATGCGCTCTCGGCGGTGTGGCACTTCACCATCGACGACGCGGGCATCAGCTACGCCTATGCCAAGCACCTCGCCGATGGTCATGGGCCGGTCGCCGCGATCGGCGGGCCCTGGATCGAAGGCTACTCGAACCCGCTCTGGGTGTTCTTGCTCTTGCCGACGCACTGGCTCGGGCTCGAGATGGGCGGCGCGGCGAAGGCGCTCGGCGCGCTGCTCTTTGCCGTGGGGCTGGGCGCCGGCATGGCCTGGCTGGCGCGTGCCGGTTCGCCCGCGGCGACTCCCGCTGGTCGCGCCCATGTCCGCTCGTGGCGCTCGTTCGGGGCGCCCGGGGCGGGCTTCGCGCTCGGGGCGGCGCTGTGCGCCGAGCTGATGGTGTGGGTGCCCGCGGGGCTCGAGAACGCGCTGTTCTCGGCGCTCTTGCTCGGCCTTTGCGCGCTCGACGCGCGCGAGGCCGAGAACCCGGAGGCGTTCGGCGCGTCGGGGCTGTGCGCGTTCGCGCTGTCGATCACGCGGCCCGAGGCGGTGATGTATGCGGCGCCGCTGGTCGCGATCAAGCTGGTGCAGGCGCTGCGCGGCCGCGAGCCGATGCGACGAGCGCGCACGGCGGTGCTCCTGTTCGTGGTGCCGCTCGCTCTCTACCACGTCGGGCACTACCTGGTGTTTCACGAGCTCGTGCCCAACACCTACTACGCCAAGCCCTCCTGGCGTGGCGGGCCGGAATACCTGAAGACGACGGCGCTCGCGAGCGGGCTCGCTTACGCGCTGCCGCTGGCGGTGGTGGGGCTCGTGGGAAGGTGGCGGCTGGTGCTGCTGCCGGCCTGGGCCTGCGTGGCGGGCAGCGCGTTCGTTCTCTATTCCGGCGGCGACTGGATGCCCCACGGGCGCTTCCTCTCGCTGTTCGGCGCCTGCGTGTTGCTGCTCGCCGCGCGCGGCGCGAGCCAGCTCGGGCGCCTCGGCGAGCGAGCCGTGCGAGGGCTGCTGCCGCAGGAGGTGATCGGCTTCGCGCTGGCCGCGGCCGCGCTGGTCGCCTGGGCGAGGTATCAGCTGCCGCGCCTGGCCGACATTCAGCGCACCAAGTGGTGCCACTTCTGCGAGCGCATCGCCGACACGCGGCGCATCGAGAAGCTGGCGAGCCGCGCTGGCTTCACGAGCCAATCGCTGGTGACGCAAGACTTTGGCGGCCCGGCGTGGCTCTCCACGGAGAGCTTCTACCCGATCGACTTCCTGGGCCTGTGCGACCGCAGCATCGTGCTGATCCGCGGCAAGCGGGCGCGCGGCGGCGTGCGCAACGACTTTCGCTTCTTCCAGTATCTCATCCACGAGCAGCCGACCGCGCCGACGTGGGTGTTCGTGCCGCCCAATTTCTGGCCCGGCTTCGATCGTTCGCTCGAGTCTCGCGACTACTACGGGCTCTCGCCGCGGCTCCTGCCGCGCGCTCGGCGCGACTCGTTCTTCACGCTGCACCGGGGTGAGCTCGTCGATTACTTTCCGCCCATCCCCTCGGGGGGCTTTCGCGACATCGGTGGCAGCCTCGCGCTCGTTGGTTCGGGGCTGTTCGCCGATCCGGGGGCCGCGGGGGAGGGGGCCGCCGGGGAGGGGGTCACGCTCGCCCCGGGCGCGCGCGTGCTCGCGCTGGTGAGCCTCGCGCCGCTCGGCAAGCTCAGCGGATCCGAGCAGGTGACGCTCGAGATCAGCGCGGGGGCGGCGACCGCGAGCAGCCCGGCAGTGCCGCTCGATCGCGGCATACAGGGTGTCGCGGGCCAGCTCGCGGTCGGAGAACCGCTCGGCTTCGAGCTACCGCTGGTGCTGCCCGACGCTCCCGCTTCGACGTATCGGTTGGCGCTGCGCGTGGCCGGAGGTCGCGGCGCGCCGCTCGTCGTGCCACTGGGCGAGCTCGCCGCCGGTTCGGCGCTGCCGCGCTACGAGCGCGCGCTGCCGCGCTACCCCGCCGCGTTGCCGCCGCCGACCGGGCCCGAGCTACGCGCGCTGCGGCCAGCGGTCACCATGGTCGTCGAGCAGGCGCGCCGAGCCGGGCAGGCCGCGCCCGCCGATGAAGCCCTATCACGACGGCTCGCCTCCACCGCGCGCGAGCTCGAGGCGCGCGGTCAGACCGAGCAGGCCTACCTCGCCAGCGTGTGGGCCACCCACGTCGATCGCAGCGCGTGGGAAGAGCTCGCCGAAGACGTGCACCGCCTGCGCTCGGTCGCCATGGACGACGACCACGCGACCGAGCTCGCCCTGCTCCGGCGCTATTACGCGAGCGGCACGGTGAGCGAGCTCGCGCGGCTCGTCGCGTTTTATCTCGCCGGGCGGCGCGCGCTCGAGGCCGACTATTTCTTCCAGCGCTGGGCGGGCGCCTCACTGCCCGAGCAGGTCGCGCCCTCCGCCCGCGACGCGCTCGGGGCCGAGCTCCGCGCCCAGCTCGCGGGCGACGTCCGCGGTGCCGCGAGCATCCTGGCGCAGCTCGCCGTCGATCCGCTGGGTGGCGGCGACTTCGAGGTCCAGGCGCTCGACGGCTGGCAAGGCCACCTCGAGGCCTTCCACGCCGGCCCCGAGCAGCGCGCGAAGGGCAGCCTGCGCGGCCACCACGGTCGCGGCATCCTCTCCTCGGGCAACGAGGGCGAAGCCGCGCGCGGCGAGCTCACCTCCCGCGAGTTCCGCATCGAAGGCCGCCTGCTCACCGCGCTGGTGGGTGGCGGCACCCTGTCTCAAAAGGTCGGCGTCGAGCTCCAAATCGACGGCGAGAAGCCCATGCCCGTGGCCGGCAACGACTCGGAGAACCTGTGGCCCGCCGTGTGGGACGTCGAGCGCTTCCAGGGAAAGCTCGCGCGGTTTCGTGTGTTCGATCAGAGCAAGCGACGGCACGTCACGTTCGATCGGGTGCTGAGCTGGCGTTGAGGAAGGGGATCAGGGGCATAGCTGTCAGCAGCTTCCGCTTTCCATCCGGGGCGCTCTGTGAGCGACGGCCCACAGGGCCAACCCGCGCGTTGGGCGAGGTTGGTCCGATAGCAATACCGACTGGTGGGTCTGTACGACGGCGGCGAGGAGCAGATCCCGCGCGAGCGAGCGGGTCGGGCTGATCCTTGCAAAACCGGCATCAGCTCGACCGCTCGCGCGTCGGCGTACACTAAACCAGGGCACAGGGGCGCCGTGGCCGACTCGCGTCGGTTCGGGGGCGTCTGCGAGAGTGCAGCCGGCGGCGGGCTCCGAGATCGAGCTCGACGCATTCCGCGCTTCGCTCCCCGAAAGCCTCTCGTCGCGGCGTGACCTGCTGACAGCGATGGGGGTCAGGGGTTGCCCACCCCCCGCGTGCTCGGGCGCGGCGCCCTGCGCGCGCGGCCCCTCCCTGGCGCCCATGCTCGGCGCGCAGCGCGCCTGCGCGTGGTCGCGGGAGGGGAGCATCGGAGCACCCGAGCTCGCGACACGGTGCGAATAGACCGAGTGCGCAGGGCTTGGCGCGACGGTTCGAGTTGCGACTCGAGCGCATACAGACCAGTTGGTATGTATTCGTCGCAGGACGGGCGGGTGCTATCCCCGCCGCCGGGTCACCGCTCCCCGGCTCGATCTCGTTCGGGCTGCGCCACTGCGAGCGATGCGCGCAGGGACGCCAGACGGCCCATGGCCGTGACGCGAAGAATGCTCACCGCATGGCCCCCCTCATGGCGAGCGAGATGAACGACCCCTCAGGGCCCCAACAACAACCCCCCCCTCGAAGCGAGCCTTCAATCGTGCTGGCTCGCCCACCGCGAAGAAACCTCCGGAACCCTTAGCTCCTCGACCCGTTGGCCCCTCGGACCCTTCACCCCGCCAGCGCCGGATAATCTGCATACCCCACCGCGTCGGCCGTGTAGAACGTCGCGACGTTGGGCTCTGCCAGCGAGCCGCGGTGTTCGAGGCGGCGCACGAGGTCGGGGTTCGAGATGAAGGGTTTGCCGAAGGCGATGAGGTCGGCTTCCTTCGCGGCGAGGGCTTTTTCGGCGCGTTCGCGGTCGTAGCCGCCGTTCGCGATGATGGGGCCCCCGAAGCTGGTGCGGATTGCCGCTGCCGTCTTCCCGAAGCTCTCGTGGGTGTGGGCCACGAGGTGCAGGTAAACGAGCCCGCGCAGCTCGCGCGCGAGCGTGGTGTAGGTGGCCTCGACCTCGTCGTGCGGGGGCAGGTCGTTGAACGTGCCGTGGGGCGAGAGGCGCATGCCGACGCGATCGGCGCCGATCACCTCGGCGGACGCGCGCGCGACCTCGACCACGAAGCGGATGCGGCGCTCGAGGCTGCCGCCGTATTCGTCGCTGCGGCGGTTGGTGTGCGGATGCAGGAACTGCTCGAGCAGGTAGCCGTTGGCGGCGTGCAGCTCGATGCCGTCGAAGCCGGCGGAGCGGGCGTTCTTCGCGGCCTGCACGAACTCGGCGAGCGTCTCCTTCAGGTCGGCGGCCGTCATTTCCGCCGGCGTGGGCAAGGGCAGCAGGCCGCCGCTGTCGGTCCACATGGTGCCCGCCGACGCCACCGCGCTGGGCGCCAGGATGCGAGCGCCGCTCGGCAGGTTGTTCTGGTGCGCGATGCGGCCCACGTGCATCAGCTGCACGAAGATGCGGCCGCCCGCGCCGTGCACGCCGTCGGTCACCGATTTCCAGCCGGCGATCTGCTCCGCCGAGTAAACGCCCGGGATGCGCGCGTAGCCGAGCCCGTTGGGCGAGGGCGAGGTGCCCTCCGTGATGATCAGCCCCGCCGAGGCGCGCTGCGTGTAGTAGTCGCGCATCAGCGCGTTGGGCACGCCGCCGAGCGCGCGGCAGCGCGTCATCGGCGCCATGGCGATGCGGTTGGGCAGCTCGAGCGCGCCCAGGCGGTAGGAAGAGAAAAGGCTCATGAATGCTCCTCGATGTCTACGAACGAGGGCAGTTTTGGGGCGGCGCTGCGCCGTGCACAACGGGGTTTTGAGGCGGTTTGGTAAAATATCGTCGTGTCCGGCCCAGTGGACACGATTTGCCGTCCGGCGGGTTCGGATGCGACGGGGGGGGCGCGCCCTCGGACGGAGGCTCGCGCCCGCCGGGCCCCGCTCACTCGGGGTCGGCGGGCACGATCAGCACGTCGTCGATGTAGATGTCGACGCCCGCGGCGCTGCCCTCGAAGATGAGCTTCACATCCTGCAACTGCTTCGGCGCCTCGCACGTGGGCGCGATGAACTCGCCCGCGAACGGGCTCCACACGTTGGTGACCGGCCCCGGCGCAGCGACCGTCGAAAACTGGCTGGAAGTGGCGGTGTCGCTGGCCTCGCGGCACAGCACCTTCAGCGTCATCGAGAGCTGATCGCTGGGCACGCTCACGCGAGCCCACGCGCTCACCGCGTAGCGCTGCCCGGGGGTGACATACGACGACGCCGCTGCCCGCGCTGCCGCCCACGGCCGTGGCGCCCGCGTTTCCTCCGCTGCCGCCGACGCCAGACGAGCCCGCATCACCCGCGTCACCCGCGCTGCCGGCCACGCTCGCGTTGCCGGCCACGCCGCCGCTGCCGCCGAGCTCACTGCCGCCGCTGCCGCCGAGCGCGCTGCCACCGCTGCCGTCGGGCGGCTCCTGCGTCAAGTCGGGGTTGGTGCAGGCCGCGGCGATCAGCGCCAGCAGCCAGCGGGCCCTGCGGCGTCGTCGCGGCGCTTCGTGGTCACGCGCGCGCTGCGCGAGGGGGCAGGGCGCTCGTCGACGCTGAGCCGTGCCGTGCCGAGATGCATGGCGTCGGGGATTGAATGGGAAGCTGGATGGGGGTGCGGCGTTGCAGGGGGGGATGCACCAATGGGTCGCTCGATAGGGGGCCGCGATGCTGCGGCGCCGCGGTGTTGGGGGGGGTCAACGCATCTTGTAAGCTTCGCTGCTGCGCGGCGGCTTCTTCGGCGCGGCGATCGGCGCCTTGGCGGGCGGCGTGGGCGCGGGCGCGCGAACCGTGGGGGCGGCGCTGGTGCCTCGATCGGCGGTCGCTGGGCGCGAGGTTGCGCTCGTGGCAGGCGTACTGGGATCGGCCGCGGGCCGCGGCGTGTTCGTCGCGCCGTTCGAACCAGCCGCCATCGCCCCTGTCGCCGTCGAGGCGGCGCCGTTCACGGCAGTGTTCGATGCGGCAGCGCCAGTCAGGTCGGTCTCGTCGCGCGGCGCCACGCGCACCTGCGGGGTCGTCGCTGGGGGCGAGCCGGATTCGGCGCTCGCGGGGTCAGCGTTCGCCCCGGGGTCCGTGTCGCGTGCTTCTGCTCGATCGGCCTCGGGCGCGGGCGCGATGGTGGGCGGATCGCTCACGGGCGAGACGTGGGCGCCGGTGTCGCGCGCGGGCGCGATCGACGGCCCTCGCGGGCTCGGCTCGGGTGTCGTGGTCGTGGCGGGCACCGGGCTCGTCTCGGGAGGGGCGCTGGCGGCTCGCGGCGCATCGCCGGATGTCGCACCCGGTTTGGTGTCGTCGCCGCCGAGCACCAGCCAGCCCAGGCTGGCGAGCACCACAGCAGCGCCCGCGGCCGCCGCCGGCACCCAGCCGCGAGGTTTGCTGGTCGCGGTGGCGGCGGGCGCCGCCGCCGAGCCGCGCTCGGTAGACATGCCCGGCAGCGAGGCGGCCGTGCCGAGCGGCTTCGGGGAGGTGCTCCCCGACGGTTGATAGACTTCCGTCGACGCGAACGCACGCCCTGCGGCGGGCTTCGAGTCCACGCGCGGCCGAGCGCGCGGCTTCTTGTCAAAGGCCTGAGCCAGCGCGTCGATGGCGGCGCCGGCGGAGGCGAAGCGCCGCGCGGGGTCGCGCTGGATGCACTCGAGCAGCCAGCTGTCGAAGGCGGGCGACAGCTCCACGTTCACGTTCTGCTGGCGCAGCCGCACGCTCGGCGCCTCGAGCGGCAGCGTCAGGATCTCGGCGAACAGCGACTGCACGTTCGCCGAGGGCGCGTTCGCCGAGCGCCAGTAGTGCGACGCGGTGAACATGTAGTAGGCGATGAGCCCGAGCGCCCAGACGTCGGTCTGCGGCGACAGCGCCCCCGCCGTCACCTGCTCGAAGGCCATGTAGAGCGGCGTGCCGCGCACCTCCTGGCTGATGTTGCCCGTCTCCCCCAGCACCTTGGCGATGCCGAAGTCGAGGATCTTGACCATGTGCACGCCGTGCTCGCGCGCCATGAACAGGTTCTCGGGCTTGAGGTCGCGGTGCACGATGGGCTTCGGGGTGCCGTTTGACTCCCTGTAGCCGTGCGCCGCGTCGAGCCCGGCGGCGACCTGCTGCAGCAGAGGCAGGGCCTGATCGATCCCGAGCGCGCCCCGGTCGCGCACGTAGTGGGCGAGCGTCTGCCCCTCGAGCAACTCCATCACCAGGAAGGGCGACTTGCTCGCCTCGTCGAACCCCGCGTCGAGCACCTCGACGATGTTCGGGCTGTTCACGCGCGCCGAGATCTTCGCCTCGAGCTCGAACTTCTTGCGCGCGCTCGCCACGCTCATGATGTGCGGAAACAAGAGCTTCAGCGCGACACGACGCTCCGTCGCCGTGTGCTCGGCCTCGAAGATGGCACCCATGCCGCCCTCGGCGATGCGCCGGATCACGCGGTAACGGGCTGCGAAGATCTGTCCAGGTTCGAGCAAGAGGAGCCTCCGAGGCGAGCCGTTCGTGCACCGCCGCGCGGCGCCACCCGGACCCACCAAGCGCCGAGCTCCCCCACGTCTGCGGAGGCTCGGGGCCAGCCTTCAATTTACGCCCCCGTGACAGGCGTTGCCAGCCGAGAGCGCGGGGGCGCTCGCGAGCTCGCTCGGCGAACGGCATGGCGCCGATGTGCGCGCGAGAGTGGGGTGCTCACGAGGGGCGACGGCTCGCCCCGCGCAGAGACCCTTGGGGCCGATCCGTTTCATTGAGGAGCGGACGACGCACACCAGCCCACCTCAGCTCGCTCCTCCAGCACCCGAGACACCGCCCGGGAGATCCGGCTCAAATCTTTCCCCGGTGAGCTCGTGGCGACCCCAGCCGGCGGCGCGGCCCCGCGCGGCCCGCGCCCGCCGGGGCGAGGGCCGCGAACCGAGAATCCGCTGAGCGCCAGCCATCCGTGGCGGGTCACGGCGTTCCGGCGAGCCCGTATGCGCGAACGATGGTGTGCTCGAGCGCGTTCCCGCTCGCATCGTCCACCTTTGCGCGTAGCGACACATACGAGCCCGCGCTCGGATGCTCGAGCTGGGCGCTGAAATGCTCGCCCTCGCGCTGCACCACGGCGCCCGTCCAGGTGGCGCCGTCGTCGTAGGACACCTCGATGCTCGGCGTGTTCACGTCGCTGACGACGCCCCGGTCGTGGCGCGCCACGGCGAACGGCAGCGCGAAGCTCCCGCGCGGCGCGCGCCCGCTGCCGTCGAGCGCCGCGTCGAAGCGCACGCTGAGCAGCGGCAGCCGCGTCTTTTCTTCCTCGGCAGTGTGAGACGACTCGAACGAGTAGACGACGCGCTGCTCGGTGGTCAGCTCGAAGAGCGACTGCGATGCGTCGAACTCGATGCGGTAGGCGCCGGGCTCGGGCGGCACCTCGGACAGGAAGAAGGGGCTGTCGTCCTCCAGCAGCAGCTCGCCATCGCGATACACCCGCGCGCGGCCCCCGTCGAGGTGCTGGAACTCGTGCTGATCGCTATCGGCGTAGTAGCGCGGAGACACCTGGATGAGGTCGCCCTGCCGGATCGCAAAGTCGAAGAAGACGCTGCTGTCGGGCAGAGCCGCCGCGAACACCGGCGCGTTCCAGCGCGTCGAGTGCTCTTGGCCAGCGAGATACTCGCTGGGAGGCCCATCGATGAAGATGAGCTGGCTGAAGCCCTCGTCATACAGGAACATGCTGCCCACCCAGCCCAGCGCCGCGTCTCCGGTGTAGTAGTATTCCGTGCGATCGAGCGGGAGCTGGACGCTCATGGGCGAGGTGCCCCAGCCGTTGCCTCCGTCGAGCCGGAACGGAGCGATCGACACGAGGTTCGTGAAGTCGGGGCCCCCCAGGGGTGCCGCGTAGTGAGCGTGCACGACCCCGAGCGCGTCGAGATCTACCGGGAAGTCGCCGAGCGGCAGCGCGCCGACGGCGCCCCAGGCCGCGTTATACACGGACGGCGGCGTCGTGCCGTCGTCCTGCCAGATGCCTTGCAGCGAAGCCAGCAGCGTCAGGTCGGGCTCACCGACGATGGCCGCGTTGTAGATGGGCGTGGTCTCCTCGAACACGATGGTGCTCGAGAGGCCGCCCCCAGCCGCCCTGATGTCATAGCTGAGCACCCCGGCGTAGGGCACGGCGCTCGGGTGTGCCAGCGTCATGCTCGTCGGCGTCGCCTGGCTCGCATCCAGCACGAGCAGCGTATCGGCCTCGAGCGACACGTTCGGCGCGACGAGGAGCGACGGCGTCGCGCCCTCGACCAGTCCATCGAGCGTCGTCTCGACGATGTAGCGCGCCTTCGGCAAGCGATAGGTCAGGTCGCCGCTGTCTGATCCCGAGAAGAACGTGAAGTAGAAGGACTCGATGCCGATCAACAAGCCGGAGTAGTTGGCGGTGGGCTGGCCTTGGCGGTCGAGGTGGCGCAGCGTCAGGTCGTGGCTCTCCACCTCGCGCTGGACGGCGATCGGCACGCCCAGGCGTCGCCCCGTCGCGTCCGAGGCGATCACGCGCCCGCCAAACACCCCGTCGACGGAGCCCGGACGAGTGTCGGCGATGACACGAACGCTCGCCGAGGCGTTCGCCGCGAGCGCGAGCGTGGTCGGCTCGACGCGAAACATGCCCTCCGGTGCGGGCGTGCCATCGGGGCCGAAGACGTCCAGCGCCAGGTCGAGCTCGGTGGCATCGCCCGAGTTGAGGTAGGTGAGCGTACGGATCACCGGCTCGTCGTCATCGTGTGGCCAGCGGGCGACTCCGAAGCTGATGTTGGGGGCGCTCGCCATGAGCGTCGTTTGCATGGCGGCGGCCACGTCCACCCGTCCACCGCCCTGAGCGGTCGTCGGCGCGCCGGGCGTGAACGCTGCCGTGCCGATCAGCGCGCTCTTCAGCTCGGCGACGCCCCAGGTCGGGTTTTGCTGGAGCAACAGCGCGGCAGCCCCCGCCACATGCGGCGTGGCCATCGACGTGCCGCTGGCCATCACATGGTCCTCGCCGACCAGCTCGCCCAGCTCCGTGCCCGCCGCGCGCGCCGCCACGATGTCGACGCCCGGCGCCGTCAGATCGGGCTTGAGCGCGCCATCGGCACCGAGACCGCGGCTCGAGAAG